>OJHO01000018.1_pt1 | contig 105025 bp, 96 predicted proteins | sample 1595311 | NCBI WGS metagenome assembly OJHO01 (sample SAMN05416879, study PRJEB24817) | seawater metagenome | isolation source: Sea water | place: Canada:Atlantic | collected 2013-11 | reverse complement strand
TGTATCGCATCTACAGGGAGCTCGAGTTGAATTTAAGAATCAAACCTAGACGCCGTATCAAACGAGATAAGCCTGAGGCCCTGAGTGTTCCTGAAGAAATCAATCAAGTTTGGTCGATGGATTTTATGAGTGACACCCTGAATGATGGTGGTACTATCCGTACCTTCAATGTCATTGATGATTATAACCGTGAAGGTTTAGGCGTTGATGTTGACCTATCATTACCAAGCTCTCGAGTTATTCGGTCACTAGAGCAGATCATTGAGTGGCGGGGGAAACCGCAGGCTTTACGCTGTGATAATGGTCCCGAATATATTAGCCAAACCTTGAAAGACTGGACAATAAAACAGCAAATCACTTTGCTCTATATCCAACCCGGCAAGCCAACTCAAAATGCCTATATCGAGCGATTTAATCGAACAGCTCGGCATGAATGGTTAGATTTACATCTGTTTGAGTCTATTGAGCAAGCTCAATTATTGGCAACAAAGTGGCTTTGGTCTTACAATAATGAACGCCCGCATACGGCGATTGGAGGCATACCGCCTAGACAGTTACTGAATGCAGCTTAACCTCTACTTTTAACTTCGGTTAGGAATGGGGGGATTACACATCATCATATCTTCCCTAACAAAAAATTCAATCCGACCGCAAAAGACGCGGCGACTTATTTAAAACGTTATAATTTAATACAATTAATATTGGTAATTTTATAGAGGGAGTAAAATATGACATTAACTAAAAAATTAGGTGCTGAATTTATTGGTACATTCTGGCTAGTACTTGGTGGATGTGGGAGTGCGGTTTTATCCGCTACATTTCCGGACGTGGGGATTGGCTTGTTGGGGGTATCACTAGCGTTTGGGCTTACTGTATTAACAATGGCCTTTGCAATTGGTCACATATCTGGCTGTCACCTTAATCCAGCTGTTTCTTTTGGGCTTTGGTCAGGCGGTAGGTTTCCAACCGCTGAATTAGGTCCTTATATTGTTGCTCAAGTTGCTGGTGGCGTAACTGGGGCGGCCATTTTATATGTTATCGCTAGTGGTCAAACGGGTTTTGATGTTACAGCTGGGTTTGCATCAAATGGATATGGAGAACACTCGCCTGGTGGATATAGTTTAACGGCTGCATTGGTAACAGAGATTGTGATGACATTCATGTTCTTGGTGATTATTTTAGGCGCTACAGATAAACGTGCTCCTGCCGGTTTAGCTCCTATCGCGATTGGTTTAGGCCTTACTCTTATTCACTTAATTAGTATTCCTGTTACTAATACGTCTGTAAACCCTGCGAGAAGTACAGGCGTTGCAATCTTTCAAGGAGATTGGGCGCTATCTCAATTATGGCTTTTTTGGGTAGCTCCGATTATCGGCGCTATTTTAGCTGGAATTGTTTATAGGTGGTTTGAAACAGAAGAGAAAACCTAGCAAGTGGGTCAAAAGCGACGCACAAAAATCGCGTGCGTTTTACCTAATTTGTTTTATGGAAAGAGACAGGGTAGTGATGGCAGAAATGGTGTCTGCAAAACTGGTGATACCATCAAGTGGTGACATAACTTAAGTTGAATTCTAGAGAATGCGTATGAAAATTGAACCCTATTTCGAACAGCAAGGCAGTGGTTCGCCTATTGTGTTTATTCATGGTTCGTATGCCACTACGTCCACCTGGAAGAAAATGATTGGGCATTTGGCAGAGAGTAATCATTGTATCTCTATTAAGTTGCCAGGCCATTGTGGAACACCTGACCCTGTGGATTTTGCCGAACCTTCTATTGAAACAGAATTGTGCATTGTGGGAGAGGTGGTTCGACAGTTAACCCATGAGCCTATTCACCTTGTTGGTCACTCTTTTGGGGGGGTGGTTGCTTTAGCGCAAGCGTTGAAAGGGGATATAAATCTACATCAAATGACACTGTTTGAGCCTGTTGCAATATGGGTGTTAGATCGTAGTAATGGCGGCGAAATGGCTAGTAACGTACAGGCGTTTTTAGCTAAACATCATCTTGATATGCTCAATGAATCACCTCGTGTTTGTGGCCATGTTATCGATTTTTGGGGCGGTGAAAATACGTTTAATGCACTACCTGATTTTATTCAAGAAAGTATGACATCACTGGTGAAGAACAATATTCGTCACTGGAATATTATTTCCACTACGACGAACACCCATAATGATTTAAATGGGTGCAATGTTCCAACCCGTTTGGTTTATGGAGATGAGTCTAACCCAGTTTCTGGTGCAATTTGTACTCACTTGAGCAAACACTTACCCAATAGCAATAAATACATCATTGAGGGCGCTAGCCACTTTTTGGTGACAAGCCATGCAGATGACTGTTTGAATATTCTTTCTAATCAGTCAATATGCTAATTAACAATAAGGAATTAGATTATGAAAGGCGATAGAGATATTGAGAAAGGCTACACAACATCAGAGTTTGTTTCTAAATTAAGGCGGTTAGCTGATGCGCTAGAGTCGGGTGATAAATTTGAAATACAAATAGCGGGTGAACGCATTTATGTACCTGTTCGTGCTGATTACAACATTGAGCATGAACGAGATGGGGCTGAGGAAGAAATTGAGTTTCAAATTAAATGGTCCCGTTAAAATAAATTAACGCCTTCAAACAATAGGATTTTATATGCAAGCTGACTTGCTGATGACGGTTGTTTTACCTGTCTCACTATTTATTATTATGCTGGGGATGGGGTTGTCTCTTCGAATGGCCGATTTTGTGCGTGTGTTAGCCATGCCCAAAGCAGCATTGGTTGGCTTATTTGCGCAAATGATTGCGTTGCCCGCCATTGCTTTTTTTATAGCGACTGCTTTTAAATTACCACCTGAATTGGCCGTTGGGCTAATGATTATTTCCTTCGCGCCTGGTGGGGCAACATCAAATATGTTCAGCAATTTGGCCAACGGTGATGTGGCGTTGTCTATTAGCTTAACGGCAATAGTTAGCCTTGTTACACCGTTTACTCTGCCCTGGTTGACGCTCTTATCGATGGATCATTTTATGGGGGCAGGTGACGCATTTGAGCTGCCTTTACTAAAAACCATTATTCAATTATTGGTTATTACGGTGATACCTGTGTTTATTGGCATGTTTATATTGAGCAAGTGGCAAAAGGCCGCTAATAAAACGGAACCTGTTATAAAAGTGTTTTCGGTCATCTTTTTGTTTTTGATTATAGTGGTTATTCTTTTGAAGAATAAAGCGCAAATGGTTGATTTCTTTATACAAACAGGGGCTGCAACGTTAATGCTCAATGTTTTAGTTTTGGGGCTTGGTTATTTATTGGCTAAGTTCTTCAATCTGCCACAAGCACAATCTATATCTATTGGTTACGAAGTAGGTATTCAAAACGGCACGCTGGCATTAATGGTGGCTGGTATGCTGGTTGGTAATGACACGATGATGATTCCTGCGATAACGTATAGTGCGTTTATGTTTATTACAGGGTTTGTTTTTGGTTTTGTTATGAAAAAATCTAGCAAGCGTACAAGTTCTTCCGTTTAGTATCAGGGTGGCTATTTTTAAAGAGTAGGAAGAATTTATGAAAGAAATTACTGGAATTAATCATGTTGGTTTAAGAGTAAAAAATCTTCAAAGGTCTAGGGCGTTTTACGAGAAGCTTGGTTTTGAATTTCTTGCAGGACCAATTGGTCCAGAGCCAGTGGCGATAATGGAGCACCCATCGGGGGTTAATATTAATTTTATTTTAAATTCTACGGATGATATCCCCAGTAATATTTTGATGGACACTCCGACTAAACACACGGGTTATACCCATATTGCTTTGGAGGTGACGAGTATCAGTTCTATCGAAGAACAGCTTTTAAGCCATGAAATCACCATTACAGAAAAAGTAGAGTTTGAAGGGGCTAAATTCTTTTTTGTACGAGACCCAGATTCAAATGTTATTGAATTTCATCAACCTGCATGAGTGTTGAGGTGATGGAAAATAAAATGGAAACAATTGATTTTAAAACGGAGTGGTGTTTACTTCAGAATCAGTTTGATAGTTATGAAAAACACTCGCTCTATATTAAGTTATTAAGTGTCATTGCCTTGTTGATGGCAGAGGCTTTAAGCATGAGTAATATATTGATAATACTGATATTAACCGTACTGTGGCTTCAAGATGCTATTTGGAAAACGTTTCAATCACGTATTGAACCTCGGTTATTGCAGCTTGAGGGGTGTATTCAGGAGGGCGGTGAGAATGCTCCATTTCAGTTTAATCGTGAATATCAGAAAGTTCGTTTAACGGGGCTGTCTTTAATAGCTGAGTACATCAGCCAGTCAATTCGCCCTACGGTGGCCTTTCCTTATGTGGTTTTGATTTTAATCTTAGCTGCTCAATGCTTGCTTTAACTTACGCCCGTTAAATTAAGAGTCGAGTTGAATTTGTTGTGTGACAGTGTGTGCTTGTTCACCTAATACGTCGAATGATACTTCAGTGAATTCCAATAGATTATTGGCATCTATCGTAACCAGTGTTTTACAGCGAGTTCCGTATTTAGGACCAATAATAAACTGAGGCGATAGAACACGTTCAGATTCAACGCTAACGCCGGTGTTAGGCAACATGTCATCGGGCACTATGTTTGTGGACGTAAGAAGCTTTAACAAGGCTACACGGTTTACTTTTGGTCGATTTAACATCATTTGTAGCTGGGTAACACCATGAGCAACTTTTGGCCAGGGTGTGTTAAGCGTTGCATTGCTTAAGCCGTGCAGGCCTGTTGATATTTTTTTAACTGTGTTTGTATCATTTGAATAATGCCATAGACCAGTTTCATCCTTAAGAAGGATGTTTAGTAAGGCATATTCTTCACTTTTCTGTTTTAGTTTCTCTAAAAAATCGGGGGCAGGGACATTGCCTGATAGAAACTTTTTTAGAATTTGGCCACGACTTTTTTTTGTTTGCTCAACAAAAGGGGGCTTTCTAACGTTGGTGATACCGGCAAGTCGTCCAGTCTTATCTACACAGAGCCAACCGCCACCGCCACGTTTATCAAAACCACCAAACACATGATCTTGATCGGGCCAAAATTGAGCCGGTAGTGAGGCGCGTTTATGAAACTCATCCCTATTAGCAACCAGCACAAATTTATACTGTTCAGAATAATGGTTGGCAAGAACGATTAAGCACATGGAAGGGCGTTGCTAAGGTTATATAATAGGCTCTAATTATGGTACAAATTTGAAATTTTGTATTAGCAACAACGCTGAAGTTTGTAATTGTGTGATATGGCTGTCACTTTTACGACTAAAAAGGTAAAATAGGTGATTACTATTTACTAACTTATTAGGTTTTTTTTGCCTAATTTAATACGCAGGAGAAATGAATGTTACAGGAATACCGTCAACATGTAGAAGAGCGCGCGGCAATAGGAATTGTCCCTAAGCCACTTAATGCTGAGCAAGTGTCAAGCCTTGTTGAATTGTTAAAAGCCCCGCCTTCTGGCGAAGGTGAATTTTTGCTAAATCTTATTACAAACCGTGTACCAGCGGGTGTTGATGAGGCGGCATATGTAAAAGCCGGTTTTTTAGCAGCAATAACGACGGGTGAGTCTACTTCTACTTTAATTAACCCTAAAAGAGCAACAGAGTTACTAGGTACAATGCTAGGTGGTTACAACATCATGCCACTCGTTAACTTGCTTGATAATGCTGAACTTGCTGAAACAGCAGCTGACCAACTGTCTCATATTCTTTTAGTATTTGATGCGTTTCATGATGTTAAAGAAAAAGCAGATGCTGGCAATGCCGCAGCTACACGTGTAATCCAAGCGTGGGCAGATGCAGAGTGGTTTACAAGTAAACCGGCATTGGCTGAAAAATTAACTGTAAAAGTTTTCGAAGTAACTGGCGAAACAAATACGGATGATTTATCACCAGCACCGGATGCTTGGTCACGTCCTGATATTCCTTTACACGCGTTAGCCATGTTAAAAATGCCACGAGATGGCATTACCCCTGATGAACCAGGTGTTAAAGGGCCTATCAAATTAATTGATGAAATGGAAAAAGACGGTATTCCATTGGCGTATGTTGGTGATGTTGTCGGTACCGGCTCTTCACGTAAATCAGCGACTAATTCTGTTTTATGGTTTATGGGTGATGATATTCCTTATATTCCTAATAAACGGGGTGGTGGTGTTTGTATAGGTTCAAAAATTGCCCCTATTTTCTTTAATACCATGGAAGATTCCGGCGCGTTACCGATTGAAATGGATGTATCCAATTTCAATATGAATGATGTTATTGATATTTACCCATATGAAGGAAAGGTAACAAAAAGTGGTTCTGATGAGGTGTTATCTACCTTCGAATTAAAATCAAACGTTATTTTAGATGAAGTTCAAGCCGGTGGTCGTATACCTTTGATTATTGGGCGTGGGTTAACACTGCGTGCTCGTAAAGCGTTGGGTTTAGGTGCATCTGAATTGTTTAGAACGCCAGAATCACATGAAGACAGTGGCAAAGGTTATACCTTAGCTCAAAAAATGGTCGGTAAAGCATGTGGCGTAGCGGGTATTAGAGCGGGTGTTTACTGTGAACCTCATATGACAACTGTTGGTTCACAAGATACAACGGGGCCTATGACGCGTGACGAATTAAAAGACTTGGCTTGTTTAGGTTTCTCTGCAGACCTTGTTATGCAGTCATTTTGCCATACAGCAGCTTATCCTAAGCCGGTTGATGTCAACACACATCATACGCTGCCTGACTTTATTATGAACCGTGGCGGTGTGTCCTTACGCCCTGGTGATGGTATTATCCATTCATGGTTAAACCGCATGTTGCTTCCTGATACCGTCGGTACAGGTGGTGATTCACATACGCGTTTCCCACTAGGTATTTCTTTCCCTGCGGGTTCTGGTTTAGTTGCATTTGCAGCGGCAACCGGTGTTATGCCGTTAGACATGCCTGAATCTATTCTTGTTCGTTTCACAGGTGAAATGCAGCCAGGTATTACGCTACGTGACATGGTTAACGCTATTCCATTAGCCGCAATAGACCAAGGCTTATTAACGGTTGCTAAAGAGGGTAAAGTTAATGCGTTCTCTGGTCGTGTTCTTGAAATTGAAGGCTTACCCGACTTAAAAGTAGAGCAAGCGTTTGAATTATCGGACGCATCAGCTGAACGTTCAGCAGCCGGTTGCACGATTAAATTAAACAAAGAACCTATCATCGAATACTTAAACTCAAATATCACGATGTTGAAGTGGATGATTTCTGAAGGTTATGGCGATGTTAGAACCATTGAACGCCGTATCAACGCGATGAACGATTGGTTGGCTAACCCAGAGTTAATGGAAGCGGATGCAGATGCTGAATACGCTGAAATTATCGAAATTAATATGAGCGATATACATGAACCTATTTTAGCGTGTCCAAACGACCCTGATGATGTGAAAACGCTATCAGAGGTTGCAGGTGTAGAAGTAGACGAAGTATTCATTGGTTCTTGTATGACTAACATTGGTCACTTTCGAGCTGCAGGTAATCTGTTAAAAGAATTTGGTGGAGTAATACCGACGAGACTTTGGGTCGTACCACCGACTAAAATGGATGCTGCTCAATTGACTGCGGAAGGTTATTACAATATTTACGGTACATCGGGGGCACGTACAGAAATGCCAGGGTGTTCACTATGTATGGGTAACCAAGCGCGTGTGGCAGAGAAATCCACAGTGATTTCAACATCTACCCGCAACTTCCCTAACCGGTTAGGGAATGGTGCTTTTGTTTATCTTGCTTCAGCAGAATTAGCAGCTGTTGGTGCGATTTTGGGTAAAATTCCAAGTAAAGAAGAATACATGGAATATGCCAATAAAATTGACACAATGGCCGCTGAAACTTACCGTTATTTAAACTTTGATCAGATAGCGTCTTATCAAGATATTGCTGATACGGTAGAAGTAGCAGTTAATGGCTAGAAAATACTAATATGTACTATAAAAAAGGCGCTGTTTATACAGCGCCTTTTTTGTGCGAATAATAATATTGAAAACACCTTGTTTTCATTTGATTTTATAGCTGTTAAATTTTGATGTAATATTATTGATAGTTGGTTGGTCATATGTTGTTAGAGACTAATGTATTTAGGATTAACTATGATAAAAATGTCAGAAAGGAATACAAGCTCAATTATCATTCTATTAATGTTACTAATTGTGTCGACTAATGTACAAGCGGATCAAAATGATCTTCAACTAAAGCCACTGTTTAATAAGCTTCAACATGCAAATAGCGTTAGGGAAGCAAAACTTGTTCAGGCTAAAATAATGCATATATGGAATTTATCGGGTGATGAGAGTATTGATCGGCGTATGGGCTTAAGTGATGCAGCAATGCGTGAAAGGTCTTTTGATAAAGCCCTTGAGATAGTTATGACGATTACACAAGAGATGCCTAAATTCTCAGAAGGTTGGAATTTGCAAGCTACTATTTTGTTTTTTATGGGCAAGTATGAAGAATCACTAGAAAGCGTAGAAAAAACATTAAGTCTTGAACCCCGACATTTCGGTGCATTGATTGGGAAAGGCGATATGCTTGTTCGTCAGGGTAAGCTTAAAGAAGCCCGCAGTACTTTACAGCGTGTAATGAAGGTTTATCCGCTACACCAGCGAGTTATTAAAAGATTAGAACGGATTGATGATGCAATAAAAACGAGGGCTAGGCGTTACGTTTAGAGGGTTTAAGCGTTGGCCGGAAAGCGGGATCGTATCAAGATATTGTTTATACGGTAGAAATGGCAGTTAATAGTTAGACAATATTAATATGTACTACAAAAAAGGCGCTGTTTATACAGCGCCTTTTTTAATAAGTTAGTTTAAGAAGGCTATGTAACTATTTGGTTATTCTAATTGAACCATTGACATTAACTTGTATATTTGAGGTGTTTTGTTGAAGGTTAGCAGGGGCTGATTCGGCCATCATCATATCGGCTTTCATATGTGATCTTGCACGATACACAGGTTGATGACGGTTGTTAGCATTGACATTAACCTGATGAATAACATATTTGTTTTTATCAAATTCTTTTGTAATAACCGAGGCTTGCTCTTTAAAGTTTGAAATGGCTTGTTTAATAAGTACTTTATTTACAGCCTGCACTTTCTCTTTTGATACATGGTAACGGAGAGATTTTATCAACAGTTTTTTCTGTAAAAGCCCAATTAATTTCCCTAACTCTTCAGTATTTTTGCTTTCTAGTGTGATTGTTTGAGTACCACGCCAGGCTTTAAAAATGCGCTTATTGTAAATTTGGTGAGTCGTGTATTGACCACCTTTAACTTTTACTTCTGAAAATGGTTTGGCTGTATCCATAGCCCAAGACATTTTTTCATTTATTCTTTTGGCTAAAACGGCTGGATCGTAATTTTCTGCTTCAACAGCGACCGTTGCTTGCATAGTATCCGTTTCTACTTCCATGCTAGCGGAAGCTTGGAGGTTGATAATACCTTCTGGCTTTACGTCGTGTGCGAATGCTATTGAACTTAATAAACTTAAGCTTAGTAAAAAAATCAGTTGTTTCATTGTTATCTCCTTAGAATAAATACTGATTAGCACTATAAGCCTCATACTATGAACGTTGACTTAACCCTTTTAATGGTTCTCCAAACGGTTCAAACCGTTTAGCGCTGCTACGCGGTAGGCCTCAGCCATAGTTGGGTAGTTAAATGTTGTATTGGTGAAATAGAGCAAGGTATTAGCGTCGCCTTCTTGTGCCATAATCGCCTGGCCAATATGAATAATTTCAGCGGCTTGATCACCAAAACAATGTACGCCCAGTATTTGTAATGTTTCTGAATGAAAAATTATTTTTAATAGCCCCTGAGTTTCACCTGAAATTTGTGCACGAGCAAGCGAGTTAAAACGTGAATAACCTGTTTCATAGGGGACTTTTTGTTCGGTAAGTTCTTTTTCCGTGTAGCCAACGGAGCTAATTTCTGGATTGGTATAAATACCGGTTGGAATGTCTTTAACTAATGTCGCATCACAAACACCATCAATAATGTGTGTTGCAGCAAAGCGTCCTTGATCATACGCGGCACTGGCGAGACTTGGGTATCCAATAAAATCACCAACAGCATAAATATGTTCTTTGCCTTCTACTTGGTAGTTTTCGTTAACGTTAATTTGGCCACGTGAATTGGGTTTTATGCCAACCTTGTCTAGTGCTAAGTCTGCAAAGTTGCCAGTACGACCATTTGCCCAAAGGAAAACATCCGTGGTTATCTTTTTACCAGAAACGAGCTTAGTTATGACGCTGCCTTTTTCTGACGTGATTGATTCATATTCTTCACTTGAACGTATAACAACACCTTGGTTGCGCATGTCGTGGCTAAGTGCATGCACAATTTCTTCATCTAAAAAAGCCAGCAATGCAGGCTGCGTATTAATTAGGTTAACTTTTACACCGAGTCCTTGAAAGATTGAGGCATATTCAGAACCAATGACACCCGCGCCATAAATGGTGATAGAGCGAGGCGTGAAATCAAGATTTAAAATAGTATCGCTGTCGAAAATATTATCGGCTTTAAAATCGACATCATCTGGTCGATAGGGGTGGGAACCCGGTGCGAGAACAAATTTTTCAGCAGAAATCTTTTTTGTTTTACCACCAGCTACAGGTTTTATCGACATGGTATTTTCACCAACAAAACTGGCTGTACCGAAAATTAAGTCAGTATTGTTTCTTTCATAAAAACTACTGCGCATATGTACTTGTTTTGCGATGACTTCTGTTGCTGAGCTTAGTAGCTGAGGGAAGGTGAGGTGCAGTGGCCCACCACATGCTTCTTTGAACCAACGGTTACGATTAAATTGAAGAACGCGCTGTACGGCTTGGCGTAAAGCTTTTGAAGGAATAGTTCCCCAATGTGTACAGCCACCGCCCACATCTTGGTATTTCTCAACCACAGCAACGCGTTTGCCTTCTTTACTGGCTTTCATTGCGGCGCCTTCACCACCGGGGCCTGTACCAATAACAATTAAATCGTAATCATGTTTGTTCATGTCATGTTCTCTTGAATATTATTTTTATAATGAGGTTTATTATAGATGCTGTAAATTAAGAGATAAAATCATCTAAATAATTTTATTAAGTATACCTTAGGTACGATAAAATCAGCCATTGTTAGCATATAAAACATCACTACTCTTTGTTTAAATTAATTGAAAAAGCTTTATTCAGTGCGTCGATAACTGAAACGCTAAGTGCCACACGGCAAGCATTCCACTTGGCGCAATCAATGCCGCTTAAAGGAGATGAAGCTGAGAGAGCTATACGGCCAATTTCTGAGGTGTGTTTCCCCGATAAGCCTCTTTGCGTGTCTCCACGTGATTTACCGCGGCGTAGGTTAGGCTCTGAAGCGGGTAAACGTTCCTTTATTCATGCGATAGCGCACATTGAATTCAATGCGATTAAATTAGCATTAGATATTGCCTATCGCTATCAAAACCTTCCGGAGCAGTTTTACATTGATTGGTTATACGTGGCTAATGATGAATGTAAACATTTTGAATTGTTATGCCAGCATTTAAAAAACTACGATTGTGAATATGGTGACCTTCCATCTCATGATGGTTTATGGAGTATGGCCGTTAAAACAGAGCATGATTTACTTGCTAGGCTATCACTGGTGCCACGTTATCTTGAGGCGCGTGGGCTTGACGTTACACCGGGTATGTTGGAGAAATTGTATGCGCAAAAGGATATGGCATCTGCAGCGGTATTAGAGGTGATTGTTGAAGATGAAGTGACGCATGTTGCGTACGGTACTAAATGGCTTGATTATGTTTGTGAAAAAGAAGGGTTAGATCGGGAGGGTGTTTTTTTCGAACATGTTGAAAGCTATTTAAAAGGGCAAATATTGGGACCATTCAATCGGCCATTGCGTATTAGGGCTGGGTTTACAAATGATGAAATGGATAAGTTAGAGCAGCTAGATAAGCGTGATTTAAAACACTAATTCATTAATACTGTAACCGTCTGCTGAGAAAACCAACACGCTTCCACAGGTATCCCATTCTGCTAATACAAACCGTTTTGCTGTTTTGTCATTCAGTTGAATAGGGTGAATATTAGGGCGATGAGTATGCCCGTGTATTAATTGAGTAACATCGTGCTTGAGCATCGCATTAATAACTGCTTGCTCATTAACGTCCATAATATCCATGGACTTTTCAGCTTTGTTCTTTAAACTCTCGACTCGATAGTGCTGCGCGATAGCTAAACGTTCCTCTAACGCCTTAGAGAGCATGTTATTTTGCCATGCTTGAGTATGGGTAAGTTGCCTAAACTGTTGGTATTGAACATCATCCGTACAAAGCAAATCACCGTGCATAAGCAGTGTTTGGGTTCCAAACAAATCGAACACATGTGCATCCTTTAAACAAATAATACCCGTTTCGTTAAAGAAATTTTTACCGATTAAAAAATCGCGATTACCGGCTATAAAGTAGGTGTTAATGCCGTTATTCACAATGTTTTGTAGCGCCGATTTTACATCTAGGTTGGGTTCAGTCATATCATCATCACCGACCCATACATCGAATAAGTCACCCAATATATAAAGGTCTGAGACGTTGTTATCTAATGAAGCAAGATAGGCCAGAAACCCGTTGGTTATATCTGGCCTATCTTTTGTCAGGTGTAAATCTGAAATAAAGTGGACGTGCTTAGACACGAATTACTTTAAGACTTCAGCCTTTTCAATGATAACTTCTTCTTGAGGTACATCGGTAGGGAACATGCCGCCTGAACCCGTTGGGATAGCAGCCATTTTATTAACGACATCCATACCTTCTGTTACTTTACCAAATACTGCGTATCCCCAACCTTGTTGAGTTTTAGAGCTGTGGTTTAGAAAGTCATTATCTTTTAGATTGATGAAAAATTGGCCAGTGGCTGAGTGCGGGTCGCCGGTTCTTGCCATAGCAATGGTGCCAAGGTCATTTTTAAGACCATTGTCTGCCTCGTTTTGAATTGGGTCCTTCGTGCTTTTTTGCTGGAAGTCAGTTGTAAAACCGCCACCTTGGGCCATAAAATTAGGAATGATACGGTGAAATATCACACCATTAAAAAAACCATCTTCAATATAAGCCACAAAGTTAGCGACTGTTTTAGGTGCTTTTTCAGTATTTAGTTCTAAGGTGATATCGCCTTGGTTAGTTGTAAACTTAATCATTGTCATTGTTGAAGTATCCGTTGCGTAAAGTGAAGTTGATAAAAATAGCGCGGTTATTACTGCCAATAAACGAGGTAAGAAATATTTAGTGCTCATTAATTTGTCTCTACTATTTAAAGAGGATGCATATTATCTTTTTTCAGATGGATAATAAAGCTTCATATTATTTTAATATTTATTAAATGAATCAGTTATCATTTCGTTTTTCAGTAAATGTTGTAAATTATGGGCCAACTTAAGATTTTTAACTCACTGTATCGAACGAAAGTGCTTTTCCAACCAATTGAAACAGGAAAGGTTGGTATTTACGTTTGTGGTATGACGGTATATGACTTTTGTCATATTGGGCATGCTCGTGTGATGGTCGTGTTTGATGTGGTCGCCCGTTACTTTAAATACCTAGGGTACGAGGTTAAATACGTTCGAAATATTACTGATATAGATGACAAAATAATTGCTCGAGCAAATGAAGCGGGAGAGGACTTTTCGGTATTAACAACTCGATTCATTAAAGAAATGCACCATGATGAAGCCGATTTGAATGTACTTCGCCCTGATTTAGAGCCGTTAGCGACTGAATCTATTGACGATATTATACGTATGATCAATGTCCTTATAGAGCGTGAAAATGCGTATGTTGGTGATAATGGCGATGTGTATTATGCGGTTGAATCGTTTGAGAAGTATGGCCAGCTGTCGGGTAGAAAATTAGACGATATGAATGCTGGTGAACGTGTTGAAGTTGATACTAATAAACGTAACCCGTTCGATTTCGTTTTATGGAAACCTGCCAAAGCGGGTGAGCCCTCATGGCCTTCACCTTGGGGAGAAGGGCGTCCAGGCTGGCACATTGAATGTTCGGCGATGGCAACGTGTTGTTTAGGTGATCAAATCGATATTCATGGTGGCGGCATGGATTTACAATTTCCTCATCACGAGAATGAAATTGCCCAATCAGAAGCAGCAACGGGTGTACATTATGTGAATACCTGGATGCACAACGGCTTTGTGCGGATTGATGATGAGAAGATGTCTAAATCGTTAGGTAATTTTTTCACAGTAAGAGAGGTGCTTAAAAAGTACCGCGGTGAAGAGATTCGCTTTTTTGTTTTATCTAGCCACTACCGTAGCCCATTGAATTATTCAGAAGAACAGTTGAATGAATCACGTTCTGCATTGGAACGCCTTTACACGGCGATACGCGACGTAGAACCAAAAAGACATCATATTAAGTCAGATTACATTGAGCGTTTTGAAGAAGCGATGAATGATGACTTTAATACGGCGAAGGCCATTTCTGTCATGTTTGAGTGTGCGAATGATATTAATAAACAGAGAAGCTTAGATCCTGAGCAAGCATCATTAATGGCGGGTGATTTACTACAAATGGCCGAACCGCTGGGTTTATTAGCACAAGACCCGAATGAGTATTTACAATCAACGACGGGCTCTGATGCTGCGATTAGTAATGACGACATTGATTCGCAAGTAACTAAACGCTTACAAGCCAAAGCGGATAAAGATTGGGCGTTAGCTGACCAAATTCGTGACGAACTAAAAGCTCAAGGCGTTATTGTTGAAGACAAAGGCAAGGAAACGTCCTGGCGTAGGGCTTAACCTTAATTACTTTGAAGTTCTGCCGCTTGTAATGTGTTTTCAAGCAACGATGCAATCGTCATTGGGCCAACACCACCAGGTACAGGTGTAATCCAACTGGCTTGCTTTGAGGCTGCTTCATAATCAACATCGCCTACTAAACGGCCAGATTCTAAACGGTTAATACCCACGTCAATCACAATGGCGCCGGGTTTTATCCAATCACCTTTTACAAAAGAAGTAATGCCGACGGCCGCAATAACGATATCTGCGCGTTTCACATGCGCTTCAACATCGACCGTACGACTATGACAAGTGGTGACAGTACACTTTGCCATCAACAATTCAAGCGATACAGGCCTGCCGACGATATTAGAGGCGCCGATGACGACAGCTTCCTTACCTTCTAAGGGCACATTGGTGCTTTTTAGCAGTGTCATAATGCCTTTAGGCGTACAAGACCTTAAAATAGGCATACGAAGGGCAAGTCGACCGATATTGTAGGGATGAAAGCCATCAACATCTTTAAGTGGATCGATAGCTTCGATAATTTTTTCTTCATTAATATGTTCTGGCAAGGGAAGCTGTACAAGAATGCCGTTAATGGCCGAATTATTGTTTAGGTCACGAATAAGCGTTAATAGCTCTTCTTCAGTCACACCATATGGAAAGGTCTTAGATAGCGAGTAAAAACCGACTTCTTCACAAGCATTGCATTTATTTCGAACGTAAACTTCAGAAGCAGGGTTTTCGCCAACTAAAATAACAGCCAAGCCCGGTTTTGATAAACCGCGAGCAATTCTTGCTTCTGTTTGTTTTTTTATTGCAGAGCGCAGTTCGCCTGCAATTTTCTTCCCGTCAATTTTTTGAAACGTCATATTGTGTTTTTTTACTATTTTTGAGGCTCTTTTTTTAAAGAAGCGTTGACCAAAATTACTGTGTGCCGTATTATCGCCCACCTACAGACTTATTGCATTATTTATACATTGGATTTTCCAATAAGTAGGTAGAAAAGCGAAGGACGCGAGAGCTTAATTTGTTTTGTATAGTCGGGGTGTAGCGCAGCCTGGTAGCGCAACTGCTTTGGGAGCAGTGGGTCGGGAGTTCGAATCTCTCCACCCCGACCATTTTTATGATGAAGCGCTTGTAGCTCATCTGGATAGAGCATCGGCCTTCTAAGCCGAGGGTAGCAGGTTCGAGTCCTGCCAAGCGTACCATCAGCTTTAAAAGCTAAAAATAATCGTCAATGGTGGGTGTAGCTCAGTTGGTAGAGCCCCTGACTGTGACTCAGGTTGTCGAGGGTTCGAGTCCCTTCATCCACCCCATTTTCGATTTATAACTAAAAGCCTACGAAATAGGTTAATTCACGCGCCCTATACTTTCTATATACCACACCCGCATCATCCTAAATTAAAAGTGCTTATCGTTGTGCTTTTCTTATCAGGCTTAAACCTTCATTATAAATAACAGTTTTTGAACTATTCAGATAAATACCAATCTGATTATAAAAAACGGGGGTTTAAATGAATTTAGATAGCGTTGCTATAACACTAGCTAAGCAATGTGCTAAAAAATCTACTGCTATTGTAGTTGAGGTTTTGTTGATTATCTTTGGCTTATATCTGCTCTTTGTGGAAGAAAGCCCCTATGCTTTATTGTTCCAAATACCTGTAGTAGTGGTTTGTATCATTGTTGATGCTTTTTGGATAATGGAGCTCAACGACAGAGAAGAAAGAGAATCCTCTAAAAAATAACGTAGTACATATTTAATATTTGCTACTGTATTATGTATTTTTTTCTTAGCCCAATTAACAACATTGAACGCTAATCCATTCCCCTATGTTTCATCACCAAACGATTCTATTTGTAATGCCATACAAGCGTTAATTGAAAACGATACGTTTGAATTAAGTGATACGAATGCCGGCTTATGTAGTTATCTTTTTTTTGATGAAAATGCTCTCACGTACTCCTTGCGGGCTGACAATCAAACGTTAACACTCTCGCATAGTTTTACATCTGGTAAGAACAAACATAGGCAGCAATACGGCGGTGGTAAAAACCAACCATTACCAAAGGCTTGTGGCTTAGATAAACACCCAAACTGGACTATATTTGATGCAACAGCAGGTATAGGTAGGGATGCTTATGTACTAGCTAGCTTAGGTGCACAAGTAACGTTGTGTGAACAACACCCGGTTTTATATGCGCTATTAGTTGATGCATTGAATAGGGCGGCTTTGGACGAAGAAGTTAAGGCTGTTGTTCAGCGAATCCAAATAATTCACGGTAATTCGTCGGACGTGTTAAATGCTATGCCAGAGACTACAGTAAAACGCCCTGATGTTATCTATTTAGACCCGATGTATCCTGACCGTAAAAAAAGCGCAAAAATCAAAAAAGACATGCAAATTCTTCAGTACTTGGTTGGTCATAACACACAAGACGGTTTGTTATTTGAAACTGCTTATGCAACAGCAATCAACCGTGTTGTCGTAAAACGCCCAAAGACGGCGAAATCTATTACATCAATCAAACCAAGCTATAACGTTAGTAGTGAAAACACACGTTATGACGTGTACGTTTTATAAAGATATCTATCTAAAACTGCTCATTATGTGATGTAAGTAAATACAGCAAATTTTCGAATATTGCCTACACTTACATACTCATTAATTAAAGAAAGTAAATGAGTTCATGTTTGATTCATTTACATTCTATATTGTGCTTTTTTTATAAAAATAATAACGCCTTTGGGATGCTTGTGAATAAATTATTTCGTATTTTGGTTATTTTGTTGTTGCCTGTTAATGCAATGGCGGCTCTTACAACCGCTGTAACGCTTGTTACAGGCCAACCAGGAAGTATTCTTCCCGGAGAACAAACGCAAATTGAAATTACGTTAGGGAATAGTAATACGGGTTCAACCATAACAGGGCTCGCATTCAACTCGCCACTTCCAGCTGGCTTTCCAGACGGTCTAGAAATCGCAGGTGCAGCAACTTATCAATGTACAGATTATGTTGATCCCCCTGGCCCGGCAACAGGCCCCACAACAACACCTGGCGTGGGTACGTTAACGGCGACTATTGGTGGGCAATTAATCAGTTTGACTGGCGGGGTAATTCCAGCAAGAGCAAGCAACACAGACGGCTCTTGTACAATAATTATTCCTGTTACTGCGGGTACCTCTACAGGTAATAATGCGACGTATACGTACGACATTGCGAATAATGCTGTTACAGGTAATGACGGTGCGGCTGTTGCTAATGTGGGCGCTGTAAGCCAAAGCATCAATGTATTAGCATTTAACCAACCTGTTATTAGCAAAGGTTTTTCAGCATCAACAGTGACGCTTGGTGGAAACGCATCAACATTGACATTCAGCGTGACAAATACGAACAGTGTTGCAATTCCTAACTTCAGTATGACAGATGCATTTCCGCAACTAGGTGGCAGTGCCATTATTGAGGTGGCAAATCCTGCTAATGCAACGAGTAATTGTACCAGCGGGACACCGTCATTCACGCCCGTAGTTGGTGCGGATACTGTCGTGGCGACGGGCGATATTCCGGCCAATGGTAGCTGTACCTTTACTGTTGATGTTATTGCTTCACACACAAACGGTGGATACACAACAGGGGCACAAACAAATAGAATTACAAGCGGCGGTGATTTCACCAATGATTTAGGTATTCCGGCTGCAGGAGACGCAACGAGTAATATTACGGTGCGATCATCATTAAGTGTTTCAAAAGCGTTTAATAATAGTGTGTTATCTAGCGGGCAGTCTGATACGTTTACCATTACATTAAATAATGACTCAAATAGCGCTCTAACGATCACAACGTTCGATGATAATCCTATTGACGGAACGGCGGGTATTGGTGGGGGAGCAGGTGTATTAGGTTCTGGCCTTGTCGCAACAGGTGTTGCAAGTACCTGCGCCGGAGCTGTAGGTTCGCTATTAAATGCAGGCGATGGTATTCGAATAACAGGTGGTGTCATACCAGCTAACAATTCTTGTACGGTAACCGTTAACTTTACAGCGGCTGCACAAGTAACACAGGTTCCTATAACGTATACCAATACTATTGCCGAAGACGCCGTTAATGTAACAACACCAAATGTAGTGAGCCAAACGCGTTCTGCAACAGTATTAGTAGCAGATGAGTTACGGGTGCTTAAAACGGCGAATCCATCTATTGCAGCACCTGGCAATCCAGTTAATTATGTTATTACTGTCCAGAATTTCTCTAACAGTGTTATAAATGCGGTAACTATTAATGATGTTCTACCGGTAGGGTTCACTTATCTAACAGGCGTTATTGCTGGTAATGATTTTAATCCGACATTAACAGCAGCTTGCGGCGTGTTAACAGAAACAAGTGTGTTAGGTGACGTGGCAGCACAATTTTCTGTAGCGACACTACCTGCCAGGACAGCTATTGGTTCTCCCGGGGCATGTGATATCAGCTTTTGGGCAATGTTAGACCCTCTTGCTGCTGATGGTGTGGCAACAGCTAATACCATTGATGCAGGACAGGTTTGTTATAACGCCGGTACAACGTGTAATGGTTCAGGTGTTAGTTCAGGTACTACGACTGCGGAAACAACCGTTTTTTCAGCAACCAAACGTTTTAATAACACGTCAAGTACGGTCACCTTACCTGAAGGAACCATTGCAACGCTTAGTGTTACGTTAACTAATATTTCAGCGAACCCGTTAACAAATGTAACGTTATCAGATACGTTCCCAAGCGATGGTTTAGGTCAATTACAAGTCGCAACGCCGGCGAATGCTTCTACTACATGTGGTGGAACAGTAACAGCCGTGGCTGGTACTACCTCACTAGCCTTAACTGGAGGAACCGTTCCAGCGAGAGCGGCAAACGGAACAGGGGCAAATGGTACGTGCGTTATTAATGTTGATGTTATTGGCCCTGCGGGAACATTTGATAATGTTGCCCAACTAGCAGGTACGCAAACCTTTGCTAATGGCGGCACTGGCAATATTACGCAATTCGATACTAATACGGCGCGTCTTGTTTACTTATCTTCATTGTTGGCAAATAAAAGTTTCAACCCAACAGCTGTTTCATCTGGTGGTACATCGCGTGTGTCGATTAGGCTATCTAATTCAGGGGCAGTGGCGTTAACAAATGTGTCTGTAACTGACCCATTACCGGCGGGGATGGTTTTAGCAAACCCCGTTAATGCGGCCTCAACTTGTGCAGGGTCACCTGTATTTACGTCTGCGGTTGTTGGCGCAAGTTCCATTACAATGCAGGGTGCTAGTATTGCGGGTCTGGGCTCTTGTGATGTTCTCTTTGATGTGGTCGCAACGGGTGCAGGAGATTGGATAAACACCATTCCTGTAGGAAATATTACGGCTGATGGTGGCATTATTAATACGACTGCTGTGACAGATACACTGTTATTTCAGCCCGGCACGGGGATTAGCGTTGGTAAAACATCCAACCCAAGCACGCTTAGTTTTCCAGGAGAAACAAGCCAGCTAACCATTACGTTTACTAATGGCACGAATGCCGTTACTAACATGGCGGTCACAGATTATTTTACAGTCGATGGAACTGTTGGAGGCGCATTAAATGGGATGGTTGTTGCGGTAACCCCTAATGCATCAACCACTTGTACAGGCGGCACAGTAACAGCTGTTTCTGGGGGCACACAAGTTGCCTTATCAAATGTTTCATTAGCAGCTAGCCAAGCATGTACGGTAACGGTCGATGTGTCATCTACTAGTATTGGCGGTATTACTAATTTTATCCCTATTGGTTCGATCACGTCTGATCAAGGATCTACAAATGCAGGCCAAGCAACAACTAGTTTAACGGTACAAAGTAATTTGGGTGTTGTGAAAGAATTCACGCCCAAAACTATTCTTCCTGGTGAACGGTCTAGATTACGCATTACATTTTTAAATCCAACAAATGTAGCCATTGGTGATTTATCTGTCATAGATACAATGCCGGCAGGCGTCACCATACCAAGTGGTGCCAATCCAATAACAACTTGCTTAGGTGGCGTCGTGTCATCTCCAGCAGCAGACCAAGTACAAGTTGTTAGTGCTAATTTACCAGCAGCGTCTGGTGGCGTATCGACCTCTTGTTATGCTGAAATTGATGTGACTTCTGCTGCTCAAGGGGATTACGTCAATACCATTCCCGTGGGTGCGGTAACGGGTGTAGCAGGCGGCTCAACGATTAGCAATTCACAACCGACGAGCGACACGTTATCGGTTAAAACACCATTAACGATTCATAAGGCATTTGATAACAATACATTGGATGCAGGTAACCCCGTTGGTTTGACAACGGGCACATCGACGGTTAGCCCAGGTGCGTCTTCAACGTTAACGATAAGAATGGACAACCCTAATGCACAGGCACTAACGGGTGTAGCGTTTATAGATGATTTGCCTGCAAATTTAGTGATTGCACAAACACCAAATGCTAGCACAACGTGTGCAGGTGGTTTTGTAGATGCATTAGCTTCAGCAACCAGCGTGCGTTTGTCTGGTGCGACTGTGCCTGCCAGTGGGTTTTGTACAGTGTCTGTTGATGTTTTAAGTAATATTTCTGGTAACTATGTTAATTCAATAGCGCCTAACGCGGTCACATCAAACGAAGGTGTCTCTAACGAAGAAGGAACGAGTGCCGAGTTATTAGTATCAACGCCACCGAGTGTCGATAAACAGTTTGCACCGGCGGTTATTGCTTCAGGTGGTATTTCTACGTTGACGATTGTGTTCGATAATCAGAATGCAACGGATATTACGTTAACAAGTTCTTTTGTTGATACTCTACCAACATCACCTGGGGCGATTGTTGTTGCTGGTACACCTAATGTCGTAAAAACATGTCCGGGTGCAGTAACGGCTGCAGCGGGAAGTGGGTCAGTTACCTATGCAAATGGGGCTGTTATACCAGCAGGTGGTTGTACTATTAGTGTTGATGTATCGGGCACTGTTGCAGGAGAGCATGTTAACAATATTCCTGCAGGAGACCTACAAACAACAGTTGGTAATAACCAAACACCTGCGAATACGAGTTTAATCATTAGCCCATTGGGATTTGTCTCTGGGCAGGTATTTACAGACAATAATTTAGTACCAAATGGCGTTTTTGATAGTGGTACTGATACGCCGTTATCAGGTGTGTCAATTGAGCTTCGTGCAGGCGCAACTTGTGCAGCGCCATTGGCTGTTATTGCTGGGGTAACAAACCCAACAACAACAGATGGGTTAGGAAATTACTTATTCGCTAACTTACCAGCCGGTACGTACTCTGTATGTGAGCCAGTACAGCCAACTAATACGGCAAATGGTACGACAACAGCAGGTGCTATTTCAACAAGTAATGGTAGCTCGGGTACTGCTGGTACAGCAACAAACCCCACTGTAACGAGTAGTGAAATAGAAAACATTATTCTAAACGGTGATGGAGCAAGTGGCGAAGTGAGTGGTAGTGCAAACAATACGTTTGCAGAAATTGCACCTTCATCCATTTCTGGTGTTGTATTTTTAGATCAAAACAATAATGGAGTTCAAAATGGTGCTGATACGCCATTAGTTGGTGAAACCATTGAACTGTTAGACAACTTAGGTGCTGTAATCACATCGGTCGTTACTGATGCTAATGGAGCCTATAGTTTTACCGGACTTGGGCCAGGTACCTATTCAATTAGGCAACCTAATCAGCCTGCTAGTACCTCTAATGGTCAAACATTAGCTGGTGTAGTAGCAAACGCTGGAACCGATGGTACAGCTACTAACATAGCAACATTGCCTAGCCAGATATCAACCATTATTTTGCCACCTAATACATCGGTAACGGCGAATAATTTTGCTGAAATTCCGCAGACCAGAAGAATATCAGGCTCTATCTTTTTAGATTATGACAGTGATGGTATAGAAAATAATTCAGACCATGGCATTGGTGGGCAAACAGTTAATTTAACGGGGACAGACATTAATGGTAACCCGGTTAATTTAGTAGTAGTTACAGCTAATGATGGTTCTTATGTTTTTGATGGATTGCCAGAAGGAACGTATACGGTTACACAACCTATTCAACCTGTCGGCACAACAAACGGGATAACGACTGTAGGGAGCACTGGAGGTACAGCAACAGCTATTGGTGTAACACCTAGTGCTATATCTGTTATAGATTTAACGGGTGCAAATACGGTATCTGGCGCTAATAATTTTGCTGAATTACCGGGGGCCGCTGTTGATTTAGCTATTACTAAAACGCATAGCCCAGCCAGTTTTGGTGCAGGGTCAAACACAGGGTTTTACACCATTACACCAAGCAATATTGGTACGTTAGATTCATCTGGAACGATAACGATTGTTGATACATTACCTGCAGGAATGACAGCATTTGCTTAGCCAACAACAGGTGATTGGATTTGTTCTGTAGCAGGGCAAATAGTTACTTGTAACAGTAGTGCGGTTATAACTGCAGGCGGTGTAGGAAGCGATATTTTATTGCAAGTAGCTGTAGCAGCAGGAACTGAAGGACAAATTCTAACAAATAATGTCGTTATATCGGGCGGCAATGAACCACCAGGGTTTGATGGTAACAATGATGATAGTGACAGCGTTTCAATTGCAGCAGCGGCGGCAGTTGAAGGCACTGTTTGGATAGACGCCAATCATGACAGAGTTCTAGACGGTTCTGAACAGCTAGTGCCGGGTTGGGTCGTTGAGCTGGTCTTAAATGGTAATACGGTTGCCTCTACATTAACAGACAGCAATGGGGACTACTCATTTACTGGCTTAGCACCAGGTTCAGGTTATCAAATACGATTCACAGAACCAACAAGTGGCGCTGTGTTAGGGCAACCATTGCCGAATGAAACAGGTGGCGCTTCAACGAGTGGTGTAACGGACCCTGTAAATAACCCAGCCGGTGCAGAATATGTGGACGGTACATTAAACAACCTTACATTACTAGCTGGTACAACAACGTCTAATCAAAGTTTGCCGCTTGACCCATCTGGTGTCATTTATGACTCAGTGACACGTAACCCTGTCGCTGGTGCGACGGTAACGCTCGTGAGTGGGGGTGTTCCGGTACCCAATATTTGTTTAGTTGGGGCAAATAACAACCAAGTAGTTGGTGCGTTAGGCATATATCAATTCTTATTGGTAAACCCAGCCCCTGTTGGATGCCCCGGCGATGCGGTTTATTTATTAGAAGTAGTGCAACCAAGTGGTTATTTGCCACCGGCTTCAACAATTATTCCTGAAACAGCGGGTGGTCCATATACGCCAGTTGGTGGAATAGATGCAATTCAACCACAAGCAACACCACCAACAGGTGGGCAGGCGACTACTTATTACTTTGATTTTAACTTAACGTTAGGTGGGTCAGGCGTCATCAACAATCATATTCCGATTGACCCCATTCTAGAAGGTGCATTATTAGTCACTAAAACAACGCCAAAGAAAAATGTTGTACGAGGTGATTTGATTCCTTATACGGTCACAGCGACAAATACATTAACAGCAACGTTAACGAACTTATCGCTTCAAGATCAAATACCTGCTGGCTTTAAATACATATCCGGTTCATCTTCTTTAAATGGTACGGCGCTAGAGCCAATTGTTGCCGGCCGTTTATTAAGTTGGAGTGGTTTAACCTTTTTAGCGGGTGAAACAAAAACCATTCAACTTATATTGATTGTTGGTTCGGGTGTGAGTGAAGGCGAATATGTAAACCAAGCTTGGGCTAATAATGATATCGCTAATGCTAGAGTGTCGAATGTGGCGTCTGCAACAGTGAGAGTTGTTCCTGATCCATTATTCGACTGTTCTGACCTCATCGGTAAAGTGTTTGATGATGAAAATATCAACGGTTATCAAGATAACAATGAAAAAGGCATTGCTGGGGTTAGATTAGCAACTGTTAGAGGCTTGTTAGTGACGACAGATAATTATGGGCGATTCCATGTTGCCTGTGCCGATGTGCCTAATGAATTACATGGTTCAAACTTTATTATGAAGCTAGATGAACGAACATTACCATCTGGCTACCGTGTAACAACTGAAAACCCACGTGTTGTTCGGTTAACACGCGGCAAAATCACTAAGTTGAATTTCGGTGCAGGCATTCATCGTGTGGTACGAGTCGACATCAACAACCTAAGCTTTGATAAAGAGGGAGAAACATTAAGAGTCAATTCAATTTCTCAAATAGATGAGCTTGTTGACATACTTAAAGAAAAACCTTCATTAGTCCGATTGGCTTATTTTGAAGGCAAAGGTGAACCTAAGGCAGATGTTGAAGAGAAAATGAAACTATTTATTGATGAATTAACCTCGAGATGGCAGTCATGTGATTGTTCATTTTATGAGCTAACAGTAGAACAAGAAATAGTGCCTCAGGCGTTTGGAAAAACCAGCTTAAATAGCCTAGTAGGAGATAAAAAATGAAATATTTAATCCCTACATTATTTAGCGTCCTTCTTTCATTTACAGCGCTTGCGTCAGATAAAGAAAAGTCTTGTCCAGTAAACGAAAAAGGTGAAGACAAATTCTGCGAACATAAAGAATGGCGTGAAGAAGCAACGCTTTCAGACGATGGTTCCATTAGAACGGTTTCAATCCCTGAAAACGCAGAGCGTCAGTTAATTAAGCAGAAAGTGACGCTATGGTCTTTACCAATAGATAATACATCACACTATACCCACGATGATTTAGAACAGGTAAAAGTGGATGTTTCTTCTACACATTTTGCATCAGCCAGTGCGACGATTGAATTATCTAAAGTAAAGCGAGTAGATGAGCTTCTTAAGCAACTTAAAGGTAAAAACTCACTTAAACTGGAAGTCATTGGTCATACCGATAGTCAGCCATTATCATTAAAGGCGCAACGTTGGTTTAACAATAATCAAGCGTTATCTCAAGCACGAGCAAAAGCGGTCGCTAACTATTTGCAAAAACAGCTTAACTTGTCTAACGCGTCCATTATTATTAAAGGTAAAGGAAGCAAAGAACCCATAGCGAGTAATGCTACCCCTTCTGGGATGGCTAAGAACAGGCGTGTAGAAATTTTAGTGTCGTATGAGAACGTTGTTAAATCTCATCAAATCGCATTTCAACAGATCATGAGCCATCAACATGTTTGCCAGGGTGAAATGTTATCTAAGCAATCAGATAAGGGTTTCAATATACGTATTGATGGTGAATCGAATGCAGGTTTGGTAGAAGATAATGAAGATGAACAACGCTGTATAGACAAAAAATTATCAGTAGCCGACATACGGCTTCAATATGATAACTTAGCCGCCGCGCCTTTGCTAAATGCATCTGCTTGGCCTGCAACGTTTGTTAATAATGAAACGGTTAAATTTAACGCTTACAGTAATTATTTAGCATGGGTTGAACGTGCGGAAATACGTATTTTTAAAGCAGCTGATTCTGACAATGGTAAGCCGTTACACGTTATTAAATTGGATAACAACTTATCCGCTGATTGGGGCGTTAAATCACAATCGCCAGAAGCATTGAAATACCGGTTGCGTGTATATGATAAAAAAGGGAGGTTCGATGAAACAACCAGCCTACCCTTATGGCGAGTCGCTAAAAGAAAATCACTCGATGATGAACAGCTGTCTGCCAAAGAAAGCGCGTTTATAGCGTACGGTAAAACACGGTTAGAGAAACACAATATTCCAGTGCAAGGTGGAAGTGTGACAGTCAGCGGGCGACGTGTGCCTGGTGATGAAAGCGTATTTTTTATGGGACGCTCGATACCTGTCGATTCAAAAGGAAACTTCGTTGCACGTCAAATAGTCCCTAATGGGCGACATACTATTGAAGTAGTGACCTTGGATTCAAAACGTAGCGGAACGTTATATTGGCGCAATATTGAGTTCAAATCCGATGATTGGTTTTATGTGGCTATTGCTGATATTACGGCCGGTAGATACAAGGCTAATAATAATGCAGTCGTCGTGACTAAAGATAAACAGCACTTAGCTGACAATAGTTTTATAGATGGACGTTTAGCGTTTTATACAAAAGGTAAGTGGCGTAATAAATACACTGTCACAGCCAGTGCAGATACAAGAGAGCAGCCGCTAGAAGATCTTTTTTCAACCTTTATGGATAAAGACCCAAGAAGTTTATTACGCCGTTTAAATGATAAAGACTATTACCCTGTATACGGTGATGACAGCACGCTAGTTGAAGATGCGCCAACACAAGGAAAGTTTTACGCAAAAATTGAAGATGCACGTTCAAGTGCTATGTGGGGAAATTTCAAAATTGTTCAACAAGAAACTGATTTAGCGCAAATTAACCGAGGCTTGTATGGGGCCGTTGTTGATTGGAACAGTGAATCATTCAATAGCCGAAGCGAAAGCATAACGAAAGTTAATGTATTTGCTGCAGAACCTGGCACACAGGCCGCTAGGGAAGAGTTCCGTGGAACAGGTGGCTCGTTGTATTACCTAGGTCATCAAGACATAGTGAATGGCTCAGAACGCGTACAGGTTGAAGTGAGAGACAAAGATTCTGGCATTGTTTTAAACGTTAATTCGTTAGTAGCAGGGCAGGATTACCAAGAAGACGCTATTCAAGGAAGAATACTATTGACCCGTGCATTACCCTCAACAGCCGATGATAGTCAGTTAGTGCGTGCGGGAAGTTATTCTGGTCACCCTGTGTTTTTGGTTGTTAACTATGAATACGTCGGCAATTTAACCAACTTTGACGAGTTAGCGGTAGGTGGAAGAGCATCGCATTGGTTAAATGATTCAGTTCGTTTAGGCATAACGGGTTCACACCAACAACGTGATCAACAAGACCAAAACTTAACAGGGTTAGATGTTCTGTTCCGTAAAACGGCAGAAACCTATTTAAAATTAGAAGCAGCTAGAACAGAAGGGCCAGGTGTCAGTTCCAATGGTTCAATTGATGGCGGCTTCAGCTTTTCTTCAACAGGTGTTAACCCATCTAACAACCAAGGCGCTAATGCATTCCAACTAGAAAGTGGGTTTGTGTTTAATGACTTTGCAATGGATATGGATGGCAAAGGTCATGTTTATTTACGGCGTAGAGAAAAGAACTTCACCGCACCTGGCCAACAAACAAGCTTTGATACGAACCAGTTTGGTGGTGGCATTAACGTACCATTAAGTGATAAAAATAGCGTTAGTTTGAAAGTGGACTTAACTGATCAAAAAGGCGGTGTTGATCAAGAGATTGCAGAAGCAAATGTGCATCATAAGCTAAATGAAGACTGGAGAATTAGTGCCGGTGTTCGAGGTGACAGCCGTCAAGACAATACAGGCACACCGTCGAATAACAATGACGGTGATCGCGTAGATTTAACACTTCAAGCAGATTATGGCATTGATGAAGAGTGGGGCGCGTTTGGTTTTGTACAAGGGTCATTATTAACCAATGGTGATAGAGACAAAAACAACCGACTTGGTTTAGGTGGGCATTTTCAAGCAAATGATCGTTTAGGTCTTAACGGTGAAGTGTCATCTGGCACAGGCGGTTTTGGTGCATTGATTGGTGCGGACTATAGATTATCAGACCGTACAACGACCTATTTAAATTATGCACTGGACCCAGACAATGCAAACAGTGGCATTGGTAACAGGCAAGGTAAATTGGTGTCTGGCCTTCGTACACGCTACTCAGACTCTATTAGTGTGTATGGTGAAGAACAATTACTACACGGCGAAAGCAATGAAGGCTTAACCCATGCCTATGGTGTTGACTTAATTGCAAATGAGCAGTGGAACTTTGGTCTTGCCGTAGAAAGTGGGCATATCACAAACAAAAACAGTAAATTGCGTAGGCGGGCAGCTAGCTTCTCTGCAAACTATAAATTTGAAGATGTTAAATACGGCGGTAACCTTGAATACAGGCGAGATAACATTGATGGCGACGTCCGTAATAATTGGTTAACACGTAATAACTTTGCTTATATGGTCAATGAAGATTGGAGAATGCGCTTTCAATTAGACTTAGCCTTAAGTGATAACAGTAATGATGACTTCTTTGATGCCGATTACGCTGAATTAATTTGGGGATATGCGTATAGACCTATTGATAACGATGAGTTGAATTTACTGGTTGAATACAAATACCTTGCCGATCAATCACCGTCGGATCAATTTACGGCCAGTGAGCAACAAAACGAATTTGAACAACGTAGCCATGTGTTTTCTGTTGATGCGACGTACGACTTAAACCCGCGTTGGGCAATAGGCGGTAAATACGCAACGCGTATTGGAGAACTAAGAGCAGGAAGGGGCACAGGTGAATGGTTTAGAAGCCAAGCTCAACTAGGTGTAGTACGCCTAGACTGGCATGTGGTTAGACATTGGGATGCGCTTATTGAAGCTCGTGTCTTAGATATTGATGAAGCTGAAGATAGACGAGCAGGCTTTCTTGCTGCTATATACAGACACTTCGGAGATCACCTGAAAGTGGGTGTGGGTTACAACTTCACGGATTTTTCAGACGACCTAACAGACCTTGATTACGACAGTAAAGGTGTTTTCTTTAATGTGGTAGGCAAGTGGTAAAAAATGTAAATAATTGAATTATTAAATAAAAAAGGCCTTATCAATGATAAGGCCTTTTTTATTGTGATTTGGTACCGAGGGCCGGAATCGAACCGGCACTTCCGAAGAAACCGGATTTTGAATCCGGCGCGTCTACCAGTTCCGCCACCCCGGCCAAATTTGTGTGGGCATTATAGACAGTTTCAAATACAAACTCTATCGAATTTAATAATTAATCTTTTGTTTGTTCTCCCTAAAGGTTGAGTTCCTGTAAAATCCTCGGCCATGAAAAAAAGTGATTTTAATTACCAATTACCAAATAAATTAATCGCACGCTATCCCTTAGAAAAGCGAACTGATAGTCGTTTATTAGTGGTGGATGATGAGCAATTAATTGACCAACACTTTACTGATTTACCTGGTTTGTTAAAAGCGGGTGATTTATTGGTGTTTAATAACACTCGAGTGATTGCTGCTCGTTTATATGGGCATAAAAAGACGGGTGGGAAATTAGAAATCTTATTGGAACGAGTGATTGATGATAAATCTGCGTTAGCGCATGTTAGAAACAGTAAATCACTAAAAATTGGCGCTACCATCCTTTTAGATGGGGGTTATCATTGCACTGTTGAGGGCAAGGTTGATGACTTGTTGGAATTAACGTTTGTTGATTCTATTCATACTGTATTAGAGTCCGTTGGCCATATGCCGTTGCCACCGTATATTGACAGGGAAGATGAATCGTTAGATCTTGAGCGCTATCAAACGGTTTTTAGCGAAACGCCAGGGGCAGTTGCTGCGCCTACTGCAGGGCTTCATTTTGACGAAGCGTTATTAGATAAAATTTCAACAATGAATGTCGATTTTGCCCATGTCACGCTACACGTTGGTAGTGGCACGTTTCAACCTGTACGAGAAGAAAATTTAGATGACCATTTAATGCATAAGGAATGGTTAACGGTTGACCAATCGGTTATAGATAAAGTCAATAAAACAAAACAAGCAGGTGGCCGTGTGATTGCTGTAGGAACAACGGCTATGCGTTCGCTTGAGTCTGCCGCTAAGGATGGCAAATTAAAGCCGTTTACAGGTGATACAGATTTATTTATAACACCGGGTTATCAATTTAATGTGGTCGATGCGATGGTGACTAATTTTCACTTACCTGAATCTACATTGCTGATGCTAGTGAGTGCGTTTTCGGGCTATGAACGCATTAAAGAAGTATATAAGCATGCCATTAATCAACGTTACCGTTTTTTTAGTTATGGTGACGCCATGTTTTTAAGCAATATGGATGATGAGGACTAAATGATGAAGTTTGAAGTATTTAAAACGAACGATAAAGCTAGACGTGGCCAACTGACGTTTGAACGCGGCACGATTGAAACGCCTGCTTTTATGCCGGTAGGTACTTATGGAACAGTCAAAGCCATAACGCCTGAGAACCTATTGGACACAGGCGCAGAAATTGTTTTGGGTAATACCTTTCATTTAATGCTGCGCCCAGGAACTGAGGTAATAGAAGCACATGGTGATTTGCATGACTTTATGAACTGGCAGAAACCCATTTTAACGGATTCTGGTGGCTTTCAAGTTTTCAGCCTTGATGAGATGCGGAAAATCACTGAAAAGGGCGTGCATTTTCGTTCACCTGTTGATGGGCGAAAAGTCTTTATGGGGCCAGAAGAATCTATGCAAGTTCAGCGACAATTAGGTTCTGATATTGTTATGATTTTTGACGAATGTACACCGTTTCCAGCGACTGAGAAAGAAGCTAGAGCGTCAATGGAGCTATCGATGCGTTGGGCGAAACGCAGTAAAGATGCACACGCGGATAACCCATCCGCTTTATTCGGCATTATCCAAGGGGGTATGTATGAACACTTGCGAGATGAATCATTAGATGGGCTTGTTGATATTGATTTTGATGGGTTTGCGGTTGGTGGCTTGTCTGTTGGCGAACCTAAAGATGACAGGGAGCGTATCCTTGAGCATATCGTTCCTAAAATGCCGAGCAGTAAACCACGTTACTTAATGGGTGTAGGTAAGCCAGAAGACATTGTAGAAGCGGTGTTAAAAGGCATTGATATGTTTGATTGCGTCATGCCTACAAGAAATGCCCGTAATGGCTATTTGTTTACACGCAAAGGGTTAGTGAAAATAAGAAACGAAAAGTACCAGTTTGATACGAACCCTGTTGATGCTGAGTGTGAGTGTTATACCTGCCAGAATTATTCGCGTTCTTATTTGCGCCATTTGGATAAGTGTAAAGAGATTTTAGGGTCGCATTTAAATACGATTCATAATCTTCACTATTATCAAGATTTGATGCGTGGGCTAAGAAGTGCGATTGAAGATGATGTTTTAGATGAATATGTAAGAGATTTTTATGCCCAGCAAAGTAAAAACACAAAGCCTGTGGCATAATATGCGATTAACTTAAAACTAATTTAGGAAAAACATATGTTAGATTTTTTTGTATCAAATGCGATGGCAGCCGAAGAAGTAGTTGCTGCCACTACTGACGCTGCTCAACCAGGTTGGGAAGGCTTAATATTTCCAGTGGCACTGGTTGCGATTTTTTACTTTTTGTTGATACGTCCTCAACAAAAACGTAATAAAGACCATAAGAAAATGGTTGGTGGGGCTGCCAAAGGTGATGAGATTGTAACTAACGGTGGCATACTCGGAAAAATCACTGAAGTTGGCGATCATTTTATAACACTTGAAATTGCGAATAACTTATCGGTTAAGCTGATGAAAACATCTATTTCATCTGTTATGCCAAAGGGTACGTATAAAACAGCTGGTAAAGCTGAGACTAAAGCAAAAAAATAAACTGTTAAACGAGTTGTCATAATGAATCATTTTCCCGCATGGAAAAACTTACTGTTGGTGGTAGCAATAGTTATTGCTGCTGTGTATGCCTTACCAAATTTATATGGTGAAGACCCTTCAGTACAAATTTCACCTCTTCGTGGGGCTGTCATTAATAACAGTGTATTGGCTGATGTTAAGAAAGAACTTCAAACGGCCGACATTTCAACGTTAAAAGATGAATTAGTAAAAGATCAGATTTTATTGCGTTTTTCTAATACTGAAGATCAATTGAAGGCGTCAGATATTATTAAAACTTCACTGGGCAATGACTATATCGTTGCACTTAATTTGGCGCCGGCTACGCCTAAGTGGTTACGTGATTTAAATGCTTCACCGATGTACCTTGGTTTAGATTTAAGGGGTGGCGTACATTTCTTATTAGAAGTTGACATGCAAGCGGCTGAGAAACAAGCGGTTGATAGAACAGCGACTGAAATACGTCAGCTTTTAAGAGAAAACAAGTTACGTTATTTAAGTGTGGTTACAGATAAAAGTGACATTCGTATAAAATTTAGAACTGAAGCTATTTACGACAAGGCTGAAGAAACGTTATCAGATGAGTTCAAAACATGGGATATTGACCCTGAAGCAGGGGGTAGTTCAACGCTTACATTAATAGCTAAGATGTCTACGAGTGAGCTAACTGATATTCGTCAATACGCACTTCAGCAAAACATCATAACGCTTAAAAACCGTGTTAATGAATTGGGTGTGGCTGAACCCATTATTCAACGCCAAGGCGATAAACGAATTGTTGTGGAGTTACCAGGTGTCCAAGATACGGCGCGTGCAAAGGAAATTTTAGGCGCAACGGCTACGCTTGAATACCGTATGGTCGATACAAAACACAGTGTAAGCTCTGCTTTAGCAGGTCGTGTTCCTCTGGGGTCAAAACTATACAAAAACCGAGAAGGCGGGCATGTATTGCTCAAAAAACAAATTATCGTGACAGGTAGTGAGATTGTAGATGCCTCATCGGGTATTGAAAATGAGACAGGCTCAGCAATGGTGTCTGTTTCACTTGATGGCCCTGGCGGTAAGAAAATGAGTAAAACAACCAGGGATAATATTGGTCAACCGATGGCTGTTGTGTTCATTGAAAATAGAACAGAAACGAAAATTGTAAACGGTAAAACTATTCGTGAAAAAACGATTGTTGAAGAAGTTATTAATGTCGCGACAATTCGAGGTCATTTCAGTAACCGTTTTCAAACAACAGGCCTAGATAATGGTGCTGAAGCGCGTGATTTGGCTTTACTGCTTCGCGCTGGCGCTCTTGCTGCCCCAATTGATATCGTTGAAGAACGGACCGTTGGACCAAGTCTTGGCCAAGATAATATAGATAAAGGCTTCAATTCTGTATTGATTGGCTTCGTACTGGTATTAGTGTTTATGGCGATTTTTTACAAAACATTTGGTTTAATTGCAGATGTCGCATTAGCCTTAAACTTAGTATTTATTATTGCAGTATTATCATTATTGCAGGCGACCCTTACGTTACCTGGCATAGCCGGAATCGTTTTAACGGTTGGTATGGCAGTTGATGCGAATGTGCTTATCTTCGAACGGATTAAAGAAGAACTTAAAAATGGTAATTCGCCGCAAGCTAGTATTCATGCAGGTTATGAAAAAGCCTTCTCAACGATTGCTGATGCGAATATAACCACACTAATCGCAGCACTTATATTATTTGGTTTTGGAACAGGCCCGATTAAAGGGTTTGCAATAACGTTGAGCATAGGTATTTTAACGTCTATGTTTACTGCGATTATCGGTACGAGAGCACTCGTTAACTTGGCGTACGGTAGCCGAGATATAGACACATTGAAGATATAATGATGAAAGAAAATAATACAATAAAATACGATTTCTTAAGTAAACGACTGATTGCTTTAGTCTTTTCCACCCTATTAATCGTTGTTTCAATTGGCTCACTTGCAACACAAGGCCTTAAGAAAGGTATTGATTTTACGGGTGGCACATTAGTGGAGGTTAGTTTTACTGAACCATCTGATTTAGCTGAACTTAGAGACATATTAAACAAGGAGAATTTTGAAGGTGCTGTCGTTCAGCATTTTGGTTCTTCTAAAGAGGTATTGATTAGGTTATTACCTGATGCAGCCCTAAACACTGCAACATTAAGTAACAAAATGTTGGACTTAATAAATACTAAATACAGTCAAAAAGGTGAGCTGAGAAGAGCAGAGTTTGTTGGCCCTCAAGTAGGTGAAGAACTAACAGAAGATGGTGGATTAGCGTTATTGTATGCGTTAATCTGCATCTTGATTTATGTCACCTTTAGATTTGAATACCGCTTCGCATTAGGCTCCGTAGCTGCTTTGGCCCATGATGTTATTATTACATTAGGCGTATTTTCAGTCTTTCAATTTGAATTTGATTTAACTGTATTAGCCGCTTTGTTGGCGGTGATTGGCTATTCTTTGAACGATACGATCGTCGTATTTGATCGTATCCGTGAAAACTTTAGAAAATTGAGAAAAGGAACGCCGACAGAGGTTGTGAATATTTCGCTTAATCAAACACTCGGCCGTACCATTATGACATCGGTAACGACGTTGCTCGTGTTGTTCGCGCTATTTTTCCTCGGTGGAGAAATCATTCATGATTTCGCATTAGCCTTAATTATTGGCGTGTTTATAGGGACTTACTCGTCTATCTATGTCGCGAGCCCAATTACACTAGCACTCGGCATATCAAAAGCTGACTTGATGATTGTAAAAGTAGACCAAGACGAATTAGATAAAATTCCATAAACTCTAAAATTCACAACATGTTGATTCGTTTTTGGTAGGCTAAGCTAACGTAACAAATCAAACACATCGCCATGGCCAGCACAGTAATAGGCTTATTAGTTGGAATTATCATCGCCGTACCCGGCACGATAATGATAACGCGGCGATACTTAAAACCATCAACTGAGAAGGCGTTTTATGCGCTTTCACTCATTCCCATCGCACTAATTTATATCGGCTTCACATTCTATTATGGTGATGTGGATGCGTTGCCATCAGAATTAATTGGTGTCCTTATTTTTTCAATTTTCTCATTAACTGCTCAATTCATATCACTAAAAATACTACCTTTGGCCTATATTCTTCACGCTGTTTGGGATGTGTTTCATGAAATCTTTGTAAAGGTTATTGCTGATAACATAGTATGGACGCAGGTGCCGATGGGGTATGCTGCTTTTTGTTTAGCCTATGACATAATAATTGGGTATTATGTTTACATTAGTATAGAACGTTGGCAAATCAAGGAAGGAGAACAAACATGAAATTATTGGTCTTCCCACATTCGCATTATTGCGAAAAGGCCCGCTGGGTATTAGATTATAAAAACATACCGTATGAAACAGTGACTATTATGCCAGGCACGCATATGTTTACTGTCCGTCGGCATGCTAAGAATAGTTCTGTTCCAGTTTTACTCGATGGCGATATGGCAATTCAAGGTTCCAGTGACATTATTAATTACCTTGAAGAAAAGTTTCCTGACAAATGTTTAACGCCAAAAGACCCTGCGCAATTTAAAACATGCTTATCGATTGAAGAACAGATGGATAAACGCTTAGGTGTGAATATTCGTCAAATTCTATACGCAAAACTATTAGATTACCCTAGCTATATTCGTTTTTGTTTTACATATCCGATGCCGGAATATAAAAAAGTAATATTCTCGGCAATGTACCCAGTGTTAAAAAAGAAAATTTATAAAACCTATGTTAAATCAGATGAGAAAGTTGCTGAAGCTCAATTAGAGTTTGATGAAGCATTAGATGAAGTTGGCGTAATTATTCGGAAACAACCCTATTTATTAGGTGATACGTTTACGCGAGCCGATTTATCTGTTGCTTCCATGTTGTCTTTATTAGTATTACCAAAAGAACACGCATTCCCATGGGGAGAGAGAGTGATTCCAGATGCCGATATTAAGGCGTTACACGAAAGTTATTTAGACCATCCCGTGGCTAAATGGGCATTAGATATTTATCAAAAACACAGATAAACTTAATCTTCGTTAAGCACCTTTTTAGCATGTGGTGTAATTTTATCTAATAAAATTCGATGCATTCTAGGGTTGCCACAAATAATGTTACCGGTCTCAAAGTAACCATGGTTATTCTCAAAGTCGGTCACTAATCCACCAGCTTCTTGAATCATTAATACGCCCGCTGCTAAATCCCATGGCTTTAATCCAATCTCAAAAAAGCCATCCAATTTTCCAGCGGCGACATAGGCCAAATCCAACGAAGCGGCACCCGCACGGCGTACGCCTGATGTGGAAGAGAAAATGTCTCGGAATATATCAAGGTAAGGTTCGATATGTGTTCTGTTTTTGAACGGGAAGCCAGTACCTAAAAATGCACCTTCTAATCTGCGTTGATGCGATACGCGTAAGCGGTGGTTGTTTAGCGTAGCGCCTTTACCTTTTGATGCAGTAAACAAATCTTGCCTAACCGGGTCATAGATTACAGCTTGGTCAAGTACGCCACGGTGTTTTAATGCAATTGAAACGGAATAATGCGGAAAGCCATGGATAAAGTTTGTAGTGCCATCAAGAGGATCAATAATCCACATGTAATCCGCACCTTCATTAGTATAGCCCGACTCTTCAGCTAAAACCCCGTGATCTGGGTAGGCCGTTAGCAATGCTGTAATAATTAACTCTTCAGCACGCTTGTCTACTTCTGTTGCAAAGTCATTTTGGCTCTTAACAGTGATTTTAAGCGTGCCTAAAGACTCACTTGATCTTATAATCAGATCACCTGCCTGACGAGCTGCTTTTACAGCAGTGTTCAACATTGGATGCATAATTTTGCCTAACCTTTAAAGTGGCGCAAGGATAACAGATACAAGTGGAGTATGTCTTTTGAAAGTAGATGAAAAGTGTGAAATTTTACAAAATATAAGGGTTGTACTGGTGCATACCTCCCATCCTGGGAATATTGGTGCAACAGCACGGGCAATGAAGAATATGGGCTTATCCGACCTTGCGTTAGTAAACCCGAAGACTTTCCCTAGCGCAGATGCTACATCAAGAGCATCTGGCGCGGACGATATCTTGGCGTCTGCAAGTACATATGACTCGTTACAAGCAGCTCTTGAACCGTGCGAACTTGTTATTGGTGCTAGCGCTAGAATAAGGCATTTGGGATGGTCTGAAGTAAACCCAAAAAAAGGCTGCGGATTGCTATTAACAGCGGCTAAAACATCAAAGGTTGCCATGGTGTTTGGCCGTGAAAATTCAGGCCTTACTAATGAAGAATTAGAGCTTTGCCATCATCTATTACATATTCCAACTAATCCTGATTTTAGTTCACTAAATGTCGCCTCTGCGGTACAGGTTATTTGTTATGAATTATATTCGACACTTATTGGCGAGCATGTCATTACAGCGCCAGAACCTGAAGACAGGCCTGCAACAAGCCAAGAATTTGAGGGTTTTTTCGAACATTTATTAAACACGTTGGAAAAAACAGATTTTTTAGAATTATATAAAACCAAACGGTTACAGCAGAGAATTAGGCGAATTTTTTATCGATCAGAGTTAAACCGTACGGAAGTTAATATTCTTAGAGGAATATTAACGGCCTTTAATAAAAAGCTGGATTAACTCAAATAATACGGTTTGATGGTGATAACACGCGGTAGAATATAATTTATTTACCTCTAGTTATTAGTTATGTTTGAGCAACTTAAAGAAGACATCAACATTGTATTTGATCGCGATCCGGCTGCGCGTAACACGCTTGAAATTGTTACAACCTACCCGGGTTTTCATGCAATCCTATTTCACCGTTTAAATAACTGGTTATGGCGCTCAAATTTGAAATTTTTAGCGCGCTTTTTCTCTTACTTCTCCCGCTGGTTAACAGGTATTGAAATTCACCCCGGGGCTATCATAGGTAAACGCTTTTTTATTGATCACGGTATGGGGATTGTTATTGGTGAAACAGCGGTTATTGGCGATGATTGTACGTTGTACCACGGTGTAACATTAGGCGGAACCAGCTGGAATAAAGGAAAACGGCACCCAACCTTAGGTGATGGTGTTGTTGTTGGTGCTGGCGCTAAAGTATTGGGCCCGATTGATATCGGTTCTAACGCTCGAATTGGTTCTAATGCCGTTGTTATTAGGACCGTGCCCGCTGATGCCACCGTTACAGGTATTCCTGGCCGCATCGTCAATGCGGATGCAGCCAAGCCAAGTGCTGAGCAAGAGGCAATGGCAAAGAAAATCGGTTTCGATGCTTACGGCGCATCACAAGAGGTTCCAGACCCAGTTGCTGTCGCTATTAATAGTATGTTGGAACATATTCATAAAATGGATAAAGAAATGGAGCAGATGTGCCATGAAATCAAACGACTCGGTGGTGGTCTAGACGAGAAGTCTATCCAAGAATTAAGTAGCGAACGGGTTGATGATGGAACCGGTTCGACGTGCTTGGGAAAAAAAGCCAAATAGTAACCGCTTAGAACAATGATTTACTTTGATCATAATGCGACAACGCCAATAGACCCTTTGGTTGTTGAGGCTATGCAGCCATTTTTGATGGGTTTTTATGGAAACCCCTCTAGCTTGCACCGCCATGGGCGTTTAGCTAAAACAGCCGTAGAACAAGCTCGGCAACACGTGGCGTCGCTAATTAATGTTCAGCCCGAACAAGTTATTTTTACGTCTGGTGGAACTGAAGCAAACAACTTGGCGTTAACCGCCGCAACGAACACACAATACAAACATGTGCTTGTAGGCGCCACGGAGCATCCGTCTGTTATTGAATGTTGCAGAAACTATTTATCAGCCAGTTGCTCTGTCGATGTATTGGATGTTGACGAGGGAGGATTATTAACACCGGATTATCTGCAATCTTGCATAACGGCGGACACAGGGCTAATCAGTGTGATGCATGCCAATAATGAAACGGGTGTCATACAAGGTATTCAAACGTTAGCTGAATTGGTTAAGGATAAGCCAACAGTTTTCCATACCGATGCTGTTCAGTCCTTAGGCAAACTTGAGGTGGATTTTAATGCAATGGGCGTGAATTTAATGACGTTATCATCCCATAAAATCTACGGGCCCAAGGGTGTGGGCGCTTTAATCCATGATAATCAAACCACGTTATCACCTATGTTATACGGCGGTAGCCAAGAACTGGGGTTTAGAACCGGCACCGAAAATGTGGCCGGTATTGTTGGCTTTGGAAAAGCGGCTGAATTAGCTAAACAACACTTGGCAGAGCGCGCCAAGCATCTAGTGGCTCTGCAAAAAGAATTAGAGCAGGGCATTAGTGACATAAAAGGCCTAACTATAGCGGGGATCCAAAGCGAACGGCTACCGAATACAACACAAATCTTAATGGATAATGTTGATGGCGAAATGCTGCTAATGCAATTAGATAAGCAGTCCATTGCTGTTTCAAGTGGTTCGGCCTGTTCGAGCAATAGCAAAAACCCCAGCCCTGTTCTAAAAGCGATGGGCTATAACGATAAGCTTGCATTAAGTGCGATTCGGGTTAGTTTAGGCCAACAAAACACACATGAAGAAGTACAGGAATTTATCTCGGTACTTAAAAGCATTATCAATAGCAACCAGTAAACTATTTGATGCTAAATATTCAAAAACACGTACCTAGCAATGCACCCGCAACAGGTAATTGTGTTACTTGTTTTATAGGGCGAGTGATGCTGAAATTGATTGGCTATAAAATTGAAGGACGCTTTGCCAACGAACCAAAAATGATCATCATCGGCTCACCCCATACATCAAACTGGGACTTGTTTTTAGCCGTTGGATTGATGCTATCACTTGGCGTTCGCATCAATTGCATGATGAAAAAAGAAGCATTCTTTTTTCCATTTAAGTTTTTATTTATGACCTTAGGCGGCGTTCCAGTTGATAGAAGTTCTCCACAGCAAGTCATTAAAAGCGTTATTAGCGGATTCCAAGCACATGAAAATACTGGGTAGCCATTCTGCCAGAAGGAACGAGGGACTCGGTAACACAATGGAAATCGAGCTTTATTCGTATTGCTAAAAGTGCAGCTGTCCCCATTTTTATTATTGGCGTAGACAGTAGAACAAAAACAGTTCATTTTGATAGGTTAGCGCTTGATAATGAAACAGCGGATGATTTGAGAGAATAGTCGCGTAAAAAATTCTATGTGTTAGTGCCAAAGAATAACTAACAAGAGTTTTTAATTCTATAAACTGTATACCTGCCCAGACTGCTTAGTTGACTTGGCTTTCTAAATAGAATTGATATTTTTATCCATAGGCACTATGGATAGTTATTAATTAAAGTTACTGTGGCTGAATAATAAAGTCTTTATTATTCGGTCAGAGTTACATTATTAATGACGCTAAAGTAGCGGGCCAATAGAGCCATACTGGCTGCTATAACTTTTGGCTAAAATAATATATTACTGGGCACCCGTAAAAAGGTATAACGGTCAAATGAAAGATAGCGAGTATATAAGGCTAGTGCTAAAAACTGGCTATTGGCCCATTAAAATTTACTTTCCTATTTTCTAGCTGGTTCACGCCGCATCACCAATTCCAGTGGTTGGTTATTATCAAAGTGTATGTCACGTTGAGGGAAGGCAATCACGATGTCAGCTTCATTGAATTTTTTGTTAATGCTCAGGCAAACATCAGTCATTGTGCTCACACGTAAACCAATATCATTCAAATAGATACGGAGAAACAAGTTTAATGAGTTATCACCAAAGCCCTCAAAACTAGCTCTAGGTTCTGGGTCATCCAATATGTCGGGGTGTTCTGCTGCGATCTCGAGCATTAAACGCATGGCCTTTTCAACATCACTGCCATAAGCAACACCAACAGGTATGATGACGCGGGTTATGTTATTTGAAAGTGTCCAATTAGTAAGTTGGCTGGTAATAAATGTTTTGTTAGGTACGACAACTTCTTCACGACCCCACAATATGATTGTAGTGGCACGGATACGGATACGTGAAACAGTGCCTGATATTCCTTCAGCTGCATTGCCTTGCATGCCCGAGATAGTAACGACATCACCGATTCTTATCGGTTGCTCGAAGAGTAGAATGACGCCACTGACGAAATTGGCAACAATTTCCTGAAGACCAAACCCCAGTCCAACCGAAAGTGCAGCCACCAGCCACTGGATACTGGACCATTGCAGTCCGATACTGTTTAAACTGATCACCAAGCCAATCATCACAACCGTATACTGGGTCAATGTAGTTATCGCATAACGTGAAGCTTGGGTGATAGGTAGGCGTTGTAACAGTGTGAATTCTAGCAGGCCAGGGATGCTTCGTGCTGCCAGTAGTGTCAAGCCACCGATAATTAAACCGCCAATAAGGCTGCCGAGTGATAAAGGAACTTCTTTAGTGACTCCTTCAACCAGCACTGTGTTAGTAATGGGGAGTTTTACATTGTCGAGAAAACTTAATGCAGGAATGATGTCTTTGCATATCCACCATAAACCAATGATTAGACCACTGATATAGGCCGTGCGCACTAGTTGACGTACCTGTTCACTAAGAGCGGTATACTCTATTTTTTCCTCTTCAATCACTGGTGGCATTGTGTCGTTTCTTTGCTCTGCTGAGGTGTTTTTTTCAGCTTCACGAAGTGCTACGCGTGCGCGTTTAGCTTCCTGTATGCGCAGATTTCGTTGGGTAAGGTAGAGTCTTCGTAGCAACAGATCTCTGAATAACCGCAAGATTATAAAAAACAACAGCATTTCTCCAAGCAAAGAGAGAAAGAAAACAGCTGTGTAGTAATACCCAAGTAAAGCGGTAGCAACAAAGACTAGTGGTAGCAACAATGCTGGAATAAACCAGAAAAGATGATAATCAGCCCAGCGTTTACTGTCCGAGGCAGAGGCTAGTTTTTGCAATACCGGTCCATTACGACGCCATATTCTGTGTATTGCTAACGAAAATAGAATCATCAGAGACACAAAAGATAGGCCACCCAATGCAAGTAGGCCCGGTTCACGGACCTGTGCAGCACCAGTGAGGTAAATAAAATCAGACGGTATCCCCGATGCACTGGCAGATATCAAAAATGCCATCGGTACTGCAAATGGCATCAGCCAGTCGGATTGTGTGCGGAGTTTGTTACATAACACTTGGTGCCAGCCAAGGTGGTTAATTGCCAAGCCATTTTTATGGCAGAGTTGACGTAAAAATAGCAAAAAGAATAGTGTTTGTCCGCTGCCTTGTAACCCAGCCGCTATTTTAATAGTAAACTCGTTAACGTTGGTGGTATTACCGAGGAGCAATCCTGAACCGAATAATAGTAGAGGTAAGGGTAAAATTAATATTAGCGTATAGCCAATCGCTTTAAACGTAGCAGCATAATTATCCTTACTTGGTTTGGCCGTCTCAGCAGATGTTATTGCCAGCCCATTGCATGCACGTCGATATGAAAATGCCAGTGCCAATAATAGTAGAGCCCAAATAACTCCCCAGCTACGTTTTTTCCAAAATGTATGTTTGCTATCATCGAGCAGCTGTATTAAGTTTTGCTTTTCTATCAACCACTCTAGCCCATTAATCAGCAACTTAGGTTGAGTCAACAGCATAAACCCGTTGCTCGGCATCCAGAGTAGGTTGTCACTGATAAATAATCTAAAATCACCAGCAACTTGTAGTAGTTGACGCGTGTTAGAGTCTAAGAAGGATAGAACAGCAATAGAGCTATTATAGTTTTTAAGCAACTCCAGGATAACCTTATGGTACTGAGCCCAGATTACCTCTGCATCTTTACGTAACTCTTTTCGACGATTCTCTGTTGTTTCGACTGGCAGTGAGGCCAATAATTGTGCAGAGAACTCTGTGGCCGATCGCGTATCACGAAGTATCTCATTCAACGCGAGTTGGCGCATAAAGGTATTACTGAGGCCATTCTGATAAGTAATGATATCTTTTTTCAATGAGGATATGCGGGGTATTGCGGCCAAACGTTTTTGTAGTAAATCAGAGATATGCTCGTTATCACCTGCAATGTTGATGGCTTGCTGTATGCGTGTACGGTCACTTTTTAACTCATCCAATAGCTGCTTCAGGGTATCTAGCCGATGCTCATGGGTAGTTTTAATCGTTAATAGGTCACTTTGTTCTTTAAGTAACGCGATGATTTTATTTTGTAATGATTTCAGTTCGGGCATTGCACTATCAACAGAATTTTCCGCAATAGTTTGTGCAGTTTTGAGGTTAATATTTTGCTTTTCAGCAAGTGCTGAACGAATTAGCTCGAGGCGTTTTTGTAAAGAACTGATGGTGAGGGAGGCAGTATCTCGTTGAGCTGTGGCTAACTCTGTTAGTATGCCAAGGTTACTTTGTTGAGTTTTTAATAGTGATAGGCGTGCTGATAACGTATAGCTATTAGCCTGATTAAGTAGTATATCGGTATTGGTTAGTGATTTATCGTTAATGGCTGATGGGCTAAGGAGCTTGCTTAATTGATTACTAATCTGACTTATTTCGGCACCTCCATTTTGAGCAGCATCAATATACTCTGAGAGAGACCTTTCGGCTGTTTCTTTCAGCCTATTAGCGTCATCAATCTCTATTATTGTTTTGGCCAATGCTTTTGTCAGTTGTTGTTGAGACCAGCGTTTAACCGTGGACGAATCTAACGTTTTATTGATGCTCGGTTTGCGTAGGCGGGTCAGTTCAGCAGGTGCACTAGCAATCAATGATTTCAATTGATTTGATTGGTTTTCAAGCTGAATAGTTTGTTCCACAAGGTTAGCAGCTTGATCGAGTTTTGTTAACGTTAAATCTCGCTCATCATCGCTTAGGTTTTTTGTGGCCTCAATACGTGATCGCTCTGCACTTATGTTTTGTGAGAGCTTGGTAATGTTTGCGTGTAAGGTCTTCGTGGTGTCAGCCCATACGTATTGGCAACCAACAAATAACAAGGTAATGATTAACTTAAGAATAACGCGACTAAAATTTCTCATATATTAATTTTATTTTTTCTAAACGATGAGGCTTTTGTTGAATTTCGGCTGGAACTTTTTGTAAATGACAAACTAATCAAATATATCAAATTTTTATCTCATTGGCTTTCTAAATATATTGGCATAGTGTCAATAGAGAGCTTTCTATTTTAAGAATCTAAAATGTGTGTAAATTTTTACGTTCGCTAACATCACACATACCGGCAGCATTTATAACCATCTTTTTCGGCGAAAGAAAATAAGCATACCAATAGCTATAACAATGAATAAGCCCCAGACAAAGGGGTAGCCAAAAGACCATCGTAATTCTGGCATGGCCCAAGGACTTTGGGACTCCCCAGCGAAATTCATTCCATAGACACCTGCGATGAATGTTAATGGGATAAATATCGTCGTAAATATAGTGAGTAAGCGCATGATTTCATTCATGCGCATGCTGGCACTGGATAAATATAAATCCAATAGGCTGGCGCTCATATCACGATAAGACTCAAGCAAATCCATCACCTGTATGGTGTGATCATAACAGTCACGTAGATAAACTTGTGTTGGATCCTCGACCCACGCATTTTCATCACGAATCAACTGGTTCAACACTTCACGCTGTGGCCAAATACCACGTCGAAGCAAAATAATTTGTCGTTTAGCCTCGTGAATCTCGTGTAGTACGGATTGATCAGGTTCTTGTAACAATTTTTCTTCTAATGTTTCGAGTCCTAGCCCTAGGGTTTCCAATACAGGAAATGCCTGATCGATGGCAAGATCCATAATTAAATACACCAGATAGTCTAGGCCACTGCGCCTTGATCGTGTGCCGCTGGTGCGTAACCGTTTTAGTAATGGGGAAAATGTATCTTTATCACCGGTATAAAAGCTAATAAGATAGTGCTTATGCCAACATAGATAAAGTTGATTGATAGTAATGACACCATCAACATCATCAGGCAGGTTCATAACAATGAATAGCTGATCATCATAAGATTCTAGTTTAGGTCGCTGACCGCCGTTTAAAATATCTTCCTGAACTAAGGGATGTAATTTAAAAAGCGAGCCATATTGCTGCATCCAGTCAGCATTTGGTGAACCTTGAACTTGAAACCAAGTCGCAGTATTAGATTCAAGTTTTGCTTCTATGTCGGACGGCAGGGCATTGTCAATTTCCACTAAACTATCTTCTGAATAATCCAAGGTAAGGAAGTTTAATGGTGCAGAGTCGTCGATAGTGTCTGATGCAAGTGTACCTGGTGGTGTTCCAGGGGAGTGATAGTCTTTATTAAAAAGTTTCAACATTTGTCTCCGTACATTTTTTATAGAACCATGCTATCCAAACTAGTTTATCGTTATTAGTAGTAAGTATTTGAGCAGCGCTTAGTTCATATTACACATTATTTCGTCATTAATGGGTTTGTTGTATTTGCCAAATTTTTTACGCCAAGTACTCGTCGGGCGGCCATAATCCAAAATGGGCTAATTATCAATGTTAATACGATAACCGCAATGGTATATTGATATGCAATGTCGCTAATAAATCGCTCGGATAAGCCAACGGCGGCTAGTACAAATGCAAACTCGCCTATCTGGCTAAGCATGGCACCAGCATAGAAACTTTCTCGCCATTGATAACCGAGCAGTTTTAAAATAACGCCATTCAAAACAGTGTTACCAAGCAAGACAATAACGACCAGTAATACGAGACTAGTTTATCGTTATTAGTAGTAAGTATTTGAGCAGCGCTTAGTTCATATTACACATTATTTCGTCATTAATGGGTTTGTTGTATTTGCCAAATTTTTTACGCCAAGTACTCGTCGGGCGGCCATAATCCAAAATGGGCTAATTATCAATGTTAATACGATAACCGCAATGGTATATTGATATGCAATGTCGCTAATAAATCGCTCGGATAAGCCAACGGCGGCTAGTACAAATGCAAACTCGCCTATCTGGCTAAGCATGGCACCAGCATAGAAACTTTCTCGCCATTGATAACCGAGCAGTTTTAAAATAACGCCATTCAAAACAGTGTTACCAAGCAAGACAATAACGACCAGTAATACGAGTTGTGTGATATGCGACAATACAAATACGATGTCTACTAGCATACCGATTGAAACAAAAAAGAGGGCAATAAAAACCACTCTGAAGGGCCCAAGAGCATGATGAACCCATTCAGTCTCTCGTGCGGTCGTGATTAAAATTCCGGCGGCGAAAGCTCCTAGTGCAGTTGAAAGATGGACTATACCTGTTAACCAAGACAAGCCCATACAAATCAATAATGCACTAAAAACTTGCTGTTCAGGGTCATGGCGCAAATACTTTCTGAAGGGTAGGTGAAATGCTTGGCGTGAGAGTGCCCATGCCAGTATTGCAATAATACTGATAGCGCCACCAACCTGCAGACCGAGTTCATGCCAGCTTGGAGTAGAGCCTCCCATCATACTAATAACGATTAACATTGGGATGATGACCAAATCTTGCGCTAATAATATACTGAGAACGGCTTGTCCTTCTTTGCGATTAATTTCGCCTGAGTCACGCAAAAGCTTGACGATGACAGCAGTGCTGCTAAGGCTGGTGACGAAACCAAGCAGTACCACGCGCTCTATCGGCCAGTCGAACCATAAACCGATAGGTACGATTAGGGCAACACTGAGTAAGACCTGCGCTAATGTGCCGATGACAGCAATTCGCCAGTTTGCTAATAGCTGCCGTGGTACAACTTCCATACCGACGAAAAATAGCAAAAGCACCACCCCAAAACTTCCGAGCCTGGCTATAACATCTCCATCTGTTAGTAGAGATAGACCGTATGGGCCTATTGCGATACCAGCAAATAGATACCCTATCACTTGAGGCAAACGAAGAAGTTGCAAAGACAAACCAATAAGCAGAACGACACATAGAATTGCAACAATAACAGGTAAAAGGGGGTCAATATGCATACAAAGAATTTAACATGGTACGAAGATGGATTAGTAAGAAGTGATGTCGAAATGGTTTATATAATTTTATAACAATTAAAGGCGTTATGTTGAAGTATATAAAAAACAGAAATATGGAGATTATCTATAAAATATCTAGGCAATTACTTTATAGTCATTAAAAAAATTCAAATGGTCCTAAAAAAGGAATATAAATGCACATAAAGTTTTTTCCATGGGCTTTTAATTAACAAGGTTTTGGTATAGTAATTGTGTGACAGCATAAATTTTTAATAATCAAGTCAACTGGTTTTACAATTAGTGATAAATACATGAGGAAAAAGTGTTGAAACCAGAAGCATCAAAAAAATTTATCTATATAATCGTACTAGTATTTATATTCCTAACTATTTTTGTTGTAGCATACAAAATCTTAAATCAAAATATTGATGAATTGCCAACAGGTGATAGTGCATGGAAAATTAATTTAACCGTACTGGCAAATGCAAATAAAAAAGGGGCAACAGTTAAGATCCCTCGTCCTTGGGATACGCCATATTCTAGAATGTATGCCCAATCAGTGTCACATTATGGTTTAAGGGAAAAAAAAACAGGAGAACGTAAGAAAAATCGGGAAATTATTTTGGTCGCAACTGAGCCAGGAAGCTATGCTATTAAATCAGAGTTTAGCGTTCAAATTTCTAGTATTCCGAGGAAAAATTTGGGCAAGTCTAATCTAAGAGAAGTTGATCGTTCACTATGGTTAAAAAGCGAAAAATACTTAATCCAAATAAATACTTCCCAAGCAACTAATATTATAAAACAACTGTCTACTTCTACAAACTCGACAGATGGATTAATTGAAAAAATATTTGATTATGTCAGCAACAATACCAGAATAAAAAAACGTACCAACAATAATTCAGAAACTGTATTATCAAAACAACTTGGTACAGAATTGGGCGTCAACAGGGCACTGGTGGCCTTGTTAAGAACGGCACATATTCCAGCACGAATAATAACGGGGGTGGACTTGTTTTCCGACTCAAAAAAACAACCTGTCTATTGGACGGAGGTTTATTATGATCAACGTTGGTTTTCACTTAATCCATCGCTTGGTTTTTTTATGATGCTACCAGCTCAATATATTCCACTTGTCAAAGGAAAAAGCGATATTTTGGGCATTCATGGTATGCAAATAAAATCAATAGATCTTGATGTTACAGCATCTCATGTGTCACCCTCATTGCTTACCACAGAATCTAAACATCTTTCAGGTATTTTGAATTTAAACAGGTTATCGCCTGATGATCGAGAAAACCTAGGCATACTGTTATTGATGCCGTTGGGAATTTTAATCACAGAAATTTTGCGACAAATTGTAGGGGTTCGTACTTATGGCACGTTTACGCCTACGTTGTTAGCTTTAGCGGTCGTTCATGTTGACCTTAAGCTTGCAATGATTATATTTTTGATTGTCACCATTATTGGTATTTCTATCCGATCTTTACTGCCTTTGCTACACCTCAAAAGGACACCATTGTTAAGCGTAGTATTTACTTTAGTTGTGTTGAGTATGGCATTTATTATTTCTTTTCTTCATTATTTGGATCCGGAAATTGACAGCGTTGTTGTTCTCTTGCCTGTCGTTATTCTTACAATGCTTATTGATAGGATTTATGCCGTTATGGATCAACGAAAATTTCATACTGCGATGCTTCGTCTATTCTGGACAATAACAGCCGCTTTATTCTCGTTATTTGTTTTGTTACAGTCTGATTTGGGGCAGGTTTTAGTGTCTTACCCTGAACTGCATGCTTTAACGCTGGCTATCATTATTCTTATTGGAACTGGATCCACCTTAAATCTAACAGGTATTAAGTTATTAAACTGGATGTTTGAACCTGACTTGAGAATAGCTAAAAAAAATGCTGTTGTTCAATCTGAACAATCTGACGATATCAGATAAACTGTTCCAATTAATACTTTATCGATAATTTCAAAGTATTGTCAGCAGGTAAATTTTAATTGACTTAAATGGTAAAGCGTACGCAATGGTTGCCTTCCTGCTTAAAAAGTGCTGAATTATTTATTAAGTAATGGGGCTTTCAGGATGTGGTGATGGTGCTAGCTCATGAGAGAACTCTTCATTAAAATCATCAACGGTATTAGCAGCATCAACAACATCTTCAAACCGGGCAATGTGGAATAAGGCATCACCTTCATTAACCAGCGGTAGATTTGTGCGACCGATGACGATGCCGCCAAAAGCGGCGGTAATAGCGACTTCCGATTCACCAAAAGGATCCGCTACCATACCAAGTAAAGTACCTTTCTTTACCTGACTACCTAGTGCTACCATAGCTCGTAATATACCGCTGTCTGGTGAACGCGCCCAAAAGCTGGAACGAGCAACAATCGGCTCGATAACTTTTTTAGATTGACTGCGTAAAGGTGGAAGCATGTTAAGTGTACGCATCACGTTGATAATACCTTTAACGCCTGCCCGAATAGAGACTTCATCGAAACGCAGTGCTTCACCTGCTTCATACAAAAGCATCGGGATACCGTGCGTTGCAGCCGATTCACGAAGTGATCCGTCGCGTAAAGTGGCAGAAATGATAACTGGAACATTAAATGCCTTGGCAAGTTTTTCAGTTATCTGATCATCCAGGTTAGCCCTGATTTGTGGTAAATTATCACGGTGTAGCGCACCTGTATGCAGGTCAATTCCATGAGTACTTTGTTCAACGATTTCTGTCATAAAAAGATGGGCCAGTCTGGCCGCAATCGAGCCTTTTTCACTGCCGGGAAAGGAACGATTTAAATCTCGTCTATCGGGTAAATAACGCGAATGATTTATTAGGCCATGAACATTGACGATGGGCACCGCTATAATGGTTCCTTTTAAACGCTTTAGGGCAGGCGATTTTAAAAGTCGCCGAATAATTTCCACACCATTAATTTCATCCCCATGAATCGCCGCACTGACAAACAGCCGTGGCCCGGACTTCTTCCCCGTAACGACATGAACGGGCATTGTCATTGGAGCATGGGTATATAATTTACCAACCGGCAGCTCAACTGTTGTACGTGTTCCCAGTTTAAAGACAATACCGTTGATTGTTAATGGTCCAGCAATCATAGAATCAACCTTTACCTCGTGTTTTTGTATTATTAAGCTTGGCATTTTTTTCGATATGCTGGACGATCATTCCCGCAATATCTTTACCGGTAGCATTTTCAATACCCTCCAGCCCGGGTGATGAATTGACTTCCATTATTAACGGTCCACGTTCGGATCGAAGAATATCTACTCCGGCCACGCCAAGACCCATGACTTGGGCTGCTTTGGCCGCCGTAGCACGCTCTGTAGGTGTTAGCTTCACTAATGTTGCGCTACCACCGCGATGCAGGTTTGAACGAAATTCGCCGGGTAAACCTTGGCGCTTCATTGCAGCAATTACTTTGCCGCCTACCACTAGACAACGGATGTCTGAACCATCAGATTCTTTAATAAACTCCTGTACCATAATATTCGCTTTCAACCCCATAAAGGCTTCTATAACGCTTTCAGCGGCCTTTTTAGTCTCGGCGAGTACTACACCAATCCCCTGTGTGCCTTCGAGCAGTTTGATAACCAGTGGAGCGCCTCCGACCATCTTTATCAGATCTTGAACATCATCTGGATCATGGGCAAAACCGGTGATGGGTAAACCGAGACCTTTACGTGAAAGCAACTGTAAAGAGCGTAGTTTGTCCCGTGATCGAGAAATGGCGACCGACTCAGCAAGTGGAAAGGCGCCCATCATTTCAAACTGTCTTAATACGGCCGTGCCATAAAAAGTGACGGAAGCACCGATGCGCGGTATCACAGCATCAAAGTGAGGTAATGCCTCGCCTTTGTAATGCACAGTTGGTTTACTTTGTACCACTTCCATATAACAACGGAGTGCATCTAGAACCATCGTTTCATGTCCTCTTGCCTCGCAGGCCTCTATTAAGCGGCGGGTAGAATAGAGTTTTTTGTTACGTGATAAAATTGCTATTTTCATACGATGATATCTTTTTGCTTTTCTGCTGTTTGTTTGCCCGATAAAAAAGATTTATGGGGGTTAACTAAAATTCTATTTTCCATAGCGGTACGGCCAAGCAGCATTCGAAACAGCATGCTCTCTCTGTTAGAAAGTGTAATCTCAATCGGCCAGCGTTGTTCGGATAATACCAAATCAGTGATAATAACGTAACGCTCTTCTTTGTGTCCGCCAGAGTCTGTAACAATACGTTTATCTACTACCTCCGCTTCACAATATACCTCTAATTCAGTGTTCTGTTGTTCTGGATGCATGCCAAAACGAACCCATTCTTTTTTATTTTTTTGGAATGGCTGAATAGAAAATGCGTGAAGGCAGGACGTTCTAGCCCCAGTATCAATTTTAGCTTTTATTGACTGAATGTTTAGATGGGGGAGTGATACCCATTCACGCCAACCTACGGTTATTAATTTTCGATCCATGTTACCTTTATTTCCGGTTTACTAATCCGAGTGCTTGTTCAATTTAATAAATCATACAATGTTTAATTCATATGACACATTTTTACTTGCTTTATTTTTCTGACACCAACTAGTATAGGCCGCTACATAGTTTTTTAACCTATAAATTAAATTAAGTAAGAAAAAAATAGAGCCATTACAAGCTAAAGAACGTGGTGCTATTTTGTATAATATCATGCTAACTATCATCGAAAAATTTGCAGTGAATGTATCTGAAAATTCTTATTTTATCGAGATTGTAAGTAGTTATTTTAACCTTGCTCTCATTTACAATGATTCACGCGTTAGTTGTCGTCTTAAGTACGTAATATCAATTCTGTTATCATTGCAATGCTATGTTAAAGAGTTTTATGTTGCTTTTTCAACAAGGCAGTGGTTAACAATGGGGTTTTTATGAGTGAACTTTACTATTTTGTACCAACGCTGGTGGCTATTGCTATCTCTCTGCTGATCGTTCGGGCTGGCGCAGTAGCGTTGATGATGACGGGCATGAATTTTGACAAAGCCAAATTTCAGGCGCTATCTGCTTTTTCTGGTACGGGGTTCACTACTCGTGAAGCTGAACGGGTGGTTAATAATCCTCGGCGACGAAAAATTGTGGTGTGGCTGATGATTCTCTGTAATGTCGGTATCGTCACCGTTATCGTTACTGCGACTTCATCAGTCACTGAAATGCAAGGCTTGCAAACAGGCCTGAATGTCCTCATATTACTTGCAGGACTTGGTCTTATCATCATGATAGCTCGGCATACACCGTTTGTAAGGCGCTGGGAGGCATTTGCTTAGAGGCGATTGGCACGTTTTAAAATATTTGACGACGATGCGACGGTTGACGAATTGTTACATATTACCGAAGGCTATGGAGTAGTGCGTGTTCAATTGATGGATAGCTCTGTATTTATCGGGCGGACACTCTCACAGATTAATGCCGGCCTTGAACATTCATTTGTTCTTGGTATCGAGCGCGATAAAGACTGGTTTCCAACGCCTAAATTAAGTAGAACGCTACTGACAGATGATTGCCTTGTGATCTACGGTAAATTAGATGATTTGGCGGCTCATTTTGGTGAGCCAATTTGACTGATGGAGTGATGGATTAAGTTTTTTTGAATCCTTACGCCTTTGCTAGGTGGAACGTGAGATGAATAATACAAAAATAAATATTGATCGGGTAATCAGTGAGCCGAAGTAGAAAGTTTTAGGCCATGAAAGAATCTTTATATATTCATGAAGATCTATATGAGCGGTTATCATCTCTGTTTTATATCCAGCGCTGTTGGCTATTTCTGCATGCCTGACATGCTGCTATCGGTAGCAAATATATCAAAATCACACTAGATGGGCATATCACCTGCCATAGAGGACAAATACACATGCTTGATTATACCGAATACATAAAAATACTTATTGGACTGCTGGCGATTGCCAATCCTTTCGGGGCAATTCCGATGTTTATTAGTATGACTGCCGACGACAGTCAAAGTGAGCGTCGTAGGACAATCCATCAGACTTCATTAGGGGTAGCCATCATTCTTTTGGTTACGCTGTTTTTTGGCGAACTTATCTTACAAATTTTCGGTATTACCGTTAACTCCTTTCGTGTTGGTGGTGGCATTCTCATCTTGTTAATGGCGATTAATATGTTGCACGCTAAAACCAGTCAGGTTAAGCAAACTGAAGAGGAAGCAGGTGAGTCTATAGTTAAGGAATCAGTCGCCATCGTCCCATTAGCGATGCCATTGCTTGCCGGTCCGGGCGCGATTAGTGCGGTTATATTAGCGGCGCACAAAGGTAGCGGTATCAGTCATTTTATAACTATCGCAGTTGGCATTATATTGCTAAGCCTGGTGATATGGTGTGTGTTGCGCATTTCGCCATGGATAGCTACCCGCATTGGTGCCACCGGCATCAATATATTTACTCGAATCATGGGTCTAGTGTTGGCAGCTATTGCTGTAGAATTTATAGTTAATGGCATCAAAGGCTTGTTTCCTGTATTGGCTGGATGATGTCTCGATGGGGTTTTTTTGTGTTTATTGGGATACAGCGAGCTTGATGAATTTTCTACTAACTTAAACTATTCGCTTATGCTTAGCGGAGAAAAACAGCCAGCGCCAGAACCATTAATGATACTAACCAAGCAAGAATATATATAATCATTGAGTGATTGGCCTTCTTTTTTTTCACCCAAGTCCGTGGGCGGATGCCCTTGATAAAAAATACAATTTTGCTTGACAGATTGACGCTAACCACATTAATCATTAACAGCAAAGCTGCCCCCGATGCGAGATTATAATCTCCATGACCAAGCATAATATGCGAATGCTCATTAGCTAAAGCAGGAGCCTGACTTTTCAGATATTATGCAATTAACGAGTTTTTTAGCGATATGATGAGCAGTATCTAATGTCGAATTTTTTTCTCCGGGGTGGGTTTTTTTTCTTATTGGTAAGATACAGGGGCCGGGGATATATACATTGCTAACGGTATTGGTATTTTCTAACTCATCGGCCAATATTGCGGACAGTGATTCAACAGCAACTTTCGATACGCCATACGATCCCCAGTAGGCTTTACTTTGACGGGCAGATGAATCTGAAACAAATGTAATAGAAGCGTCACGTGCTTGTTGTAATAACGGCAAACAAACTTTACTAAGTATGGCGGCAGCATTTACGTTAACTTGTTGGGTTTGTAGCCATAAAGAGCCATCTTGGCTATCCATTGGGCCAATAACACCAAGTTGACAAGCACAATGAACTATTCCATCTAACTTATTGAATTCACTGTATATTGAATTTGCAAATTGTTTATAAATATCTTCGTCTGTCTGTTCTAAATCAAACGAAATAATAGCGGGTGTAGGGTGGCCAGATTGTTCTATCCGATCATAAATTTGATTTAATTTATCGTCATTGCGGCCACTAAGAATGATAGTGGCTCCTAATTTTGCAAGTTGCAGAGATACAGCTTGACCTAAACCACCGGTTGCACCGGTAACAAGGTAAACACGACCATTTAAACTTTCTTCTTGATTCTCTATGGGTAAAACAGGTATGGTTTTAGTCATCTTTTGATTTATTAACTATAGTTTGTTTTCGAGCAGTTTTAGCTATCGGTTCAATTTCATTAATTTCCTTTCTACTTTCGATACCGAGCTCTTTAAATTTGCGTGCATTAGGAAAAACTTGGCGCTCTAAAGAACCAATGGCTTTGTTGTAATGGTCAACACTTTTATCCAATGAGTTACCTACTTTAGCCATATGGTCAATGAAAGTGGACAATCTAGAGTACATGTTTTCACCTAGTTCACGAATCACTTCAGCATTCTCTGTTGCGGCTTGTTGTCGCCAACCAAACGCAATGGCTCGAAGCAGGGCAACCAGGCTTGTTGGTGTGGCTAAAATAACGTGTTGTGCCAATGCATCTTCTAAAAGGGCATGGTCTAGTTCCAATGCTGCACTTAAAAATTGATCGCCTGGTATGAATAGAACAACAAAGTCGGGGGTGTTTTTAAATTGTGACCAATACGATTTTTGTGACAGTTCTTTAACCCGTGCACGAACCTGTTTAGCGTGGCGAACAAGGTGTATTTGTCTTTCATCATCACTGCTTTGTTCTGTTGCCGTTAGATAAGCATCCAACGGTGTTTTTGCATCGACAACGATATCTCGTTGGTCGGGCATGCGGATAATCATGTCGGGCCTTAAAGCACCGTCATCCGTGTTGAGGTGTTCTTGTTCAAAGAAATCACAGTGTTCAACAAGGCCTGCCAATTCAGCTAAACGTTTAAGCGTTAATTCGCCCCATTGCCCACGAACTTCAGGGCGGCGTAATGCTTGCACAAGGTTACGTGTTTCAAGCTGCAATTGGGTCTGTGATTCAGTCATGGTTTGTAAGTATTGACTGATTGAGCCGTAAGATTGTTGCCGGTCTGCTTCTAGCTTTTTTAGTTGCTCGTCGGTTTTTTTAAGGACGTCTTTAATGGGGTTAACCATGTCTGAAAACGCTTTTTCTTTTTCAGATAATAAGTGTTCCGAGGTGGCGTGTTGTTTACTAAAGTTTTCACGGGCGAGTTTTAAGAACTCTTCGTTGTTATCTTTTAGTGCCTTCCCAGACAATGCGGAGAAAGAGTCTCTAAAATGCTGGACCAAATCGTCTTGATTGTCTTTTACTTTTTGTTCCAACTCTTTCTCAACTGAGAACCTTGTTTCGTAGGCTACTATTTGCTTTGTTAGCCGCGTTATAGACCGTGACATAATAAGATAAATAATAAGTGCGCCGATCAAAAAGCCGATAACAATCAATACTAGGTCATCATCAGTAATGCCTTGGAGGCGTAATAAAATATCGTTTAACGCGTTATTCATAGGTGTTTATTGAAGGCCTTTTAGCCAAGCAGATAATTGCAGAGGCTGTTCTACTATGGCATCAGCTTGCCAGTTGTTTATTTTTTCAGTTGATGGAATATAACCATATGCGCAGGCTATTGTTTTTGTTCCTGCTGAATTGCCCGCTTGAATATCTCGCTCGGCATCACCGATATAAACCACGTTTTCAGGTGCTATTGCAATTAGTTCGCAGGCCATATAAATTGATTCTGGGTGCGGTTTGGTCTGTTTAACTTCATCACCGCTGACGACACAACTTGCTCTTTCGTGAAGACCTAACGCTTTTAGAAGTGGTGTTGTGAGATATTCGGGCTTATTGGTCACAATGCCCCATTTGATATTGTTATTTTCAAGGTGCGTAAGGCCAGCATTCAAACTCTCGAATAACTGCGTTTGTTCGGCGATGTTATGTTGATAAAAGGTGATGAGTTCTTGTTTGACTTGCAGATGTTGTTCGGCATTTAGCTGGTTGCCATAAGCAAGCTTTATCAAGCCATCAGCGCCATATGACACATAGGGCCGTATCAACGAATAGTCTAACGTTTCTAACGCCCTTTGTTTTAACGTGCTATTTAATGCGGCTGCTAAATCTGGTGCTGTATCTAATAACGTGCCATCGAGGTCAAATAAAACGGCTTCAATAGACGTAGAATCTAGCGTTAAACTCATTAAACGACGTTCTTTTTAAATACACTAATGTAGTTAACACTGACATCGTCTGTCATCGAAAAACTCTTGCTGATGGGGTTATATTCGATGCCTTTACTGTCTATAAGCTCCAGTCCAGCTTTTCTAGCCCAACCGGCCAGTTCAGAGGGTTTAATGAAGCTGTTGTAATCGTGTGTGCCTTTTGCCAGCATGCCTAGAATATATTCAGCAGCAACAATAGAAAGAAGGTAAGACTTTGGGTTCCTGTTCAATGTTGATAAAAACACATAGCCGTTATCTTTAACCAAACTAGCGCATGACTCAATAATGGAATAAGGGTCAGGTACGTGTTCAAGCATTTCCATGCAGGTGACCGTGTCAAAACTAGCTGGCTGTTTTTCTGCTAACTCTTCAACACTAATATGTTGATAGTTAACAGTCACACCCGTATCTAAACTGTGTAAGTCGGCAACATCTAGGAGGTCTTTTCCAAGGTCTATACCGGTTACGTTTGCACCTTTAGCCGCCATAGATTCAGACAATATGCCACCGCCACAGCCTACGTCTAGGATTAGTTTATCCTTCAGCGAAATGGTTTTATCAATTAACCTAAGGCGTAATGGATTAATTTGATGGAGCGTTTTGAAGTCACCTTCAGTATCCCACCAATGGCTTGCCATTGAGCTGAATTTTTCAATTTCGGATGGGTCTACATTGTTTTTAGTTTCAGTCATAAGGTGCATTTTACACGGCTTTAATAGGATTGATGATGGAATGGATAAACTTTCTTTTGCCAATTTTTTGTTTTTTTCAAAAGCTCTGAAGCATCTATGGTGGTTAGTTTATGGTGTGCCATCAGCTGTTTGCCTGCAACCCATACATCACTTATTTGAGAACGGCTTGCAGAATAAACTAATGTGGAAATCACGTCGTAAACAGGTTGAGTTTCGATGGTGTTTAAATCAATTGCTACGATGTCGGCTTGTTTGTTTACTTCAAGCGAGCCAATTTCATTATCCATACCCAGTGCTTTTGCGCCATTGATGGTGGCCATTCGCATCGCTAAATACGCAGGTAATGCATTTGCTTTTTTCGTAACGCCTTTAGCGAGTAAGGCGGCTGTTCGCATTTCACCCAACATGTCCAAGTCATTATTACTGGCAGAGCCATCAGTACCTAAAGCAACATTAATGCCGGCATTTGTTAGCTTGGTGACAGGGCAGTTGCCACTGGCCAGTTTTAAATTGGACTCTGGACAATGCACGACGTGTACACCATGAGTTGCTAATTTTTGTATATCAGCATTATTGAGTGCCGTCATATGCACGGTTAATAAGTCGGGGCTTAAAAGATTTAAATCATCAAGCCGGTCTAACGGGCTCATGCCGTTTTCTGAAATTGCTTGCGAAACCTCTGATTCAGTTTCATGAACATGCATGTGCATACGTATGCCTAGTTCATCCATTATGGGTTGAATGGTTTTTAATGACTCATCAGACACGGTATAAGGTGCGTGAGGGGAAAAGCAAAAATTCAGCAGCTTGTCATTGTTATAACGTTCTCGAACAGCTAACCCTTTACTAATATAATCAGGTAGGTCTTTAGCCCAGCGCGTAGGAAAATCAATAATGGGTATACCAAGGCAAGCTCTAATACCAGACTGTATGACAACTTCTGCTGTTTTATTTATAAAAAAATACATATCGTTAAAACATGTCGTACCGCTTTTAATCATCTCAGCTATGGCCAGCTCAGTACCATCGTTTACAAAATCTTCATCTGCCAACGCAGTTTCAGCAGGCCATATGTGCTCGTTTAACCATTCTTGTAAGGGGATGTCATCGGCTAGGCCTTTTAATAAACTCATCGCTGCGTGTGTATGAGCGTTTATGAAGCCAGGGAAGATTGCATGTTCGTTTAAATCAGAAACTTGCTCAGGCTTGTATTTAATGGCATCAGCTTGCGGCAAAATATCTAGAATAATATCGTTTTGGATAATCAACGCATGATTTTCTAGTACGGTATTTTCATTGTCTACCGTTATAATCCAACGGGCATTAATTTGATGAGTGTTTTGCATAAGATGTTAACTAAAGAAAATTTATTGTACGACAGCATACGGCCCGTTACTTGGAAGGACAATGGCGTGTTATTACTAGACCAACGTCGTTTACCTGATGAAGAAGTATATCTTCATATAAATAACACGCAAGCTCTCTATGAGGCGATAAGAGACATGGCTGTTCGTGGAGCGCCAGCGATAGGTATAGCTGCAGCATTCGGTGCTGTATTAGCCTCACAAGAGGCTGATGATAGTGATTTTGATTCAACGTTTAATAAAAAGCTCGATTTGTTAGCATCTACTAGACCAACAGCGATTAATCTATCCAATGCACTAAATGCAGCAAAGCACGTTAATAACCCAAAAGAAAACCTCCTTAGCTGGGCGCACAAATGGCTTGAAGATGATATATCGGCCAATAAAATAATGGGGCAGTTAGGAGGAGAGCTTATTAAACAAGGCTCGACTGTTATTACACATTGTAATGCGGGTGCATTAGCAACTGGCGGTTACGGTACAGCCTTAGGTGTGATCCGTTGGGCTCATCAACATAATTTAATAAAACGAATTTACTTTGGCGAAACACGCCCTTGGAACCAAGGGGCACGATTAACCCGTTGGGAGTTTGAACATGAAAACATTCCCGCTAACTTATTAATTGATAGTGCGATGGCATCAACTATGTTGCAAAGTCATGTTGATTGGTTAATTGTTGGTGCCGATAGCATTTGTTTAAATGGCGATATTGCCAATAAAATTGGCACGTATTCGTTAGCTGTTTTAGCGAAACATCACGGCGTTAAAGTGATGACTGTTGCACCGACTACAACGATAGACTTAAGCGCTGAACACGGTGATAACATTGAGATAGAACAACGGGGCGCGCATGAAGTGCTTTCTAAGCCTTATGCCAAGGAGACGATAAATGTCCTAAACCCATCGTTTGATATTACACCTGCATCACTAATATCCGCCATCGTCACAGAAAAAGGCGTGATTGAATCGCCTAATACCCGTAAAATGCAAACTTTTATGGCGTCTATTAATACATGAACCAATTACTAGCCATTGCTGCCGGTGGGTCTATCGGGGCTGTTTTGCGTTTCCTGTTATCTAGTCAAGTTTATAATGGTTTTGGGCGTGATTTCCCCTACGGGACAATCGTAGTAAACGTTATAGGGTCGTTGCTGATGGGCCTGCTGTACCAACTATTTTTACAACGTTATTCCGTTTCGCCAGAATTAAAAGCAGCTTTAATAGTTGGGTTATTAGGCGCATTTACAACGTTTTCAACGTTCTCTATTGAAACCGTTTTATTACTCGAACAAGGTAATTTATTCAAAGCGATGATGAATGTCATCGTTAGTGTTATCGTCTGCATAGTCGCTACATGGGCAGGTTTATTAATAGCGAGACAATTTTAAATATCGGCATTAATCGTGCCACCCAATTAAAGGAAAGTATCGATGTTGGATCCACAGTTATTAAGAGCAAACCCAGAAAATGTAAAACTAGAGATGAACCGTCATGGTGCTGATTTAGATTTGGCATTGCTTAACTCCCTTGAAAGTCGCCGTAAAGACATTCAAGTTAAAACACAAACATTACAAAGCGAACGTAACACGCGTTCCAAGTCAATTGGAATGGCTAAGGCCAAGGGTGAGGATATACAGCCACTACTTGATAGCGTTTCACAATTAGGTGATGAGCTTAAAGCGGCTGAGGCCGAATTAAATGATATACAAGCTGAGCTATTAGCGATTCAACTTACATTACCCAATATATTGTCCGCTGATGTGCCAGATGGCAAAGATGAAGAGCAAAACCAGCTTGTACGAACATGGGGAGAACCCAAAAAGTATGACTTTGAGGTTCACGACCATGTAGAACTAGGTGAACAGCTTCAAGGTATAGATTTTGAAGCGGGTGCAAAAATTGCTGGTTCTCGGTTTGTTACCTTATCTGGTCCCTTAGCTAGACTGCAACGGGCGCTAACTCAATTTATGTTGGATACGCATACAGATAGCCATGGGTATCGTGAAACGTATGTCCCTTATCTGGTTAATAAAGAAAGTTTGCTGGGCACAGGGCAATTACCTAAGTTTGAAGAAGATTTATTTAAAATAGGTGATGAGTCACCTTACTACTTAATTCCAACGGCAGAAGTACCCGTTACTAACTTGGTACGGGATGAAATTATTAGTGCGGACGATATGCCGCTTAAGTTTGTATCACACACGCCATGCTTTAGAAGTGAAGCGGGCGCATACGGGCGTGATGTACGTGGAATGATTCGACAACATCAGTTCGAGAAGGTTGAATTAGTCCAAATTGTAAAAGCAGGGGAGTCCGACGCCGCTCACCAGCAATTAACGGCAGATGCTGAAAATATCTTACAAGCACTTAACCTACCCTATAGATTGATGTTGTTATGCTCTGGTGATACTGGGTTCTCATCTACAAAAACCCTTGATCTTGAAGTGTGGCTACCGGGGCAAGATGCTTACCGTGAAATTTCATCTTGCAGTAATTTTGGGGACTTCCAAGCACGCCGTTTAAAAGCCCGCTGGCGTAACCCAGACACAGGAAAACCTGAATTGGTACACACAGTCAATGGTTCGGGTTTAGCTGTAGGGCGTACCCTGATTGCTGTTATGGAAAATTACCAGCAAGAGGATGGCTCAATTAACTTGCCTGATGTGTTGCTGCCTTATATGGGTGGGTTAAAAAGCATCAAGCTTTAACGAAAAATATATGCATAAAAAAAGCCCCGTAATGACGGGGCTTTTTTTATGGTTGAGGCTGAAGCTTAATCGCGGCCACTCATCGCACCAAGAATGTGTAATAAGCTGGTGAATAAATTGAACAAGCTAACGTACAAAGTTACTGTAGCCATGATGTAATTAGATTCACCACCATGAATAATTGCACTTGTTTGGTATAAAATCATGCCAGACATCAACATAATAAACATAGCAGAAACACCCAATGAAATAGCTGGGATGTTAAAGACCATAGCGCCAATGCCGGCTAAGAAAGCAACTAAGATACCCACCATCAAAAATCCAGACATAAAACTAAAGTCTTTCTTAGTTGTTAATGCATAAGCAGACAAACCTAGGAAGATAACGCCAGTGCCACCTAGTGATGTCATTATTAGCTGATGACCATTTGAATAAGCATTTAAGTACATATTTAAGATAGGGCCTAGTGTCATACCCATAAACCCAGTTAAGGCGAATACGCAAAGTATGCCCCAAGAACTGTTTCTTAATTTAGTGGTTAAAAATAACAGACCGAAATAACCCACTAACGTGATAATCATGCCTGGATGAGGCAAATTAAGGGACATGGATAGGCCAGCTGTGCCAGCACTGAATAACAGTGTTAACGCTAATAGTATGTATGTATTCTTTAAGACTTTATTCGTCTCTAAAATACTTTGTTCGTTACGTGTTACTGATTGATTAAATTGATTCATCTGATTACCTCATTAAAAATAAATAAATGCTATTACATAAGATTAAAAAACTTAGATTAAGTTCAATCGTACGTCTAAATAAAAATACTTCAAGTCTTTTGCTGATTGTACTGGAAAATAATCTCATACTTAAGTAATATGCCGCCTGTATTGAGAATTTCAAGGTTCACAATACAAATAACCGCTTAAATCTGGAGAGATGGCAGAGCGGTTGAATGCACTAGTCTTGAAAACTAGCATGGGTTAACGCCCATCCAGGGTTCGAATCCCTGTCTCTCCGCCAATTAAAAAGCCCGGCTATTGCCGGGCTTTGTCGTTTTAATACATCATAAAGTTTTAACTAGCTGAATCAGTACTTTTTGGCAGGCTAACCGCTTTCTCAATTAAGCTTGAACCTTCAGTTGGTGCCTTTTTTTGAGGCGCAGGATTCGGTGCATCAGCCGACTGTGTAACAGTCTCTGGCGCTTTGGCTGTTGCTTCAGCAGTACGTCTTCTACGGCGGGGGTGTCTAACACCTGTTTTAGCCGTTTTAGTGCCATCACTAGCATTGGCTGCAGCTTTGGGTGCTTCTGGCGGTTTGCTGACATCAGCTGAGTTGGCTTTAGCTTTCTCAACCGGTTTAGCAGCCTCAACTTTAGGTACTTCTGGTTTTTTAACATCTGGTGTTACAGGTTTTGCAGCTTGTTCGGTTTTTGGAGCTACTGTTGGTTTGGTTTCAACAGGCTTTGTTTCTATTTTAACTGACTCAGGTGCCTTTTGCACGGGCGTTGGCTTATTAACAGTAGGATTTTCAGTTGGTGCAGCTTTAACCGGTTCAGGCGATTTGGTTTGTACGGTAGAGGCATCTCCAGTTTTCTGTACAGCATTCTCAGTATTGCTCTTTGGACGCCTAGTTCTTCTACGTTTGCGTGCTGGTGGTTTATCGCTGTTATTTACATCTGGTTTGTTTGGGTCAGCAGGGCGCGCATTAGCTTGTTGTTTAGTATCGACTGAGTTCGATTCATTTTGTTTCGGTGCCTGTTGTTGGTTTTGTTTCTGGTCAGGTTTGTTCTGTTGACCTTGTTTGTTTTGAGATGCGTTTTTATTCCTATTACGGTTTCTGTTTCGGTTTTGACTTTCGCCTTGTTTCGGGCGGTTCTGCTCCCTATTTTGTTGGGGCCTTCTATTTTGTTTAGGCTTTTCCTCAGCAGGCTCTTCGTTACCTGATGGTAGTATTTTACTGATCATGCGTTTTAAGAACCCGCCACTTTCTACTACTTTAGGTGCGGGTTGCTGGGTTGCTGGCATGACGTTTTGAACAATAGCTTTTTGTTGTGCAACCGGATCACGTTGGTAAGGCTGCACATCCCGTTTATTTTCTATCGGTGCACGGTCATGGCTAGCTGATGTATCGCCTTGTACTTCTTTAGTGCGAATTCGCTCAATCTCAAAATGTGGAGTTTCTAGGTGTTTGTTAGGAACGACAATAAGAGCGACATTGTGTGTCTTCTCAATTTGAGTTATTTCTGCACGTTTTTCGTTCAGCACGAAGGTCGCACAATCTACCGGCAATTGAACAATAACACGTGCAGTTTGATCCTTCATCGCTTCTTCTTCAAGAATTCTGATAACAGACAATGAAAGTGACTCAACGCTTCTTATAGTTCCTTGGCCATGACAGCGAGGGCATACTGGTAAACTTGATTCAGTAAGGGATGAATGGATTCGTTGGCGAGACATTTCTAATAAACCGAAACGGGATATCCGACTAAATTGGATACGTGCGCGGTCATTTTTCATTGCTTCTTTGATGCGGTTTTCAACTAAGCGTTGGTTTTTGCTTGGCCCCATATCAATGAAGTCGATTACAAACAGGCCGCCCATGTCTCGAATGCGCAATTGTCTAGCAATTTCATCTGCCGCTTCAAGGTTTATGTTTAGCGCTGTTGTTTCAAAGTCGGCACCTTTGGTTGCTCGCGCAGAGTTAATATCAATAGAAGTTAAAGCTTCTGTCGGGTCAACAACAATTGAGCCACCAGAGGGTAAGGGAACCTCACGGCCATAAGCGGTTTCTATTTGACTCTCTATTTGATATCGAGTGAATAGGGGCACAGTATCTTCGTATAATTTAACGCGTGATAAGTATTGCGGCATAATCTGCTGCATAAAGTCACGGGCTAATCCGAATGATTCTGGGCTGTCTATTAGAACTTCATCGATGTCTGCACGTAAATAGTCACGAATAGAACGAATAACGAAGTTACTTTCTTGGAAAATTAGATAAGGTGCTTTGCGGCCTTCAGAGGCAACACTAATAGCGTCCCATAACTGTGTAAGGTAGTTAAGATCCCATTGTAATTCTTCAACAGATTTGCCAACACCCGCCGTGCGAACAATTAGGCCAATAGTATCTGGAATATCTAACTGGTCCAGCACTGCACGTAACGCTGATCTGTTTTCACCATCAATACGGCGCGAAATACCACCAGCACCTGGATTGTGAGGCATGAGGACTAAATAGCTACCGGCAAGGCTTACTTGGCTGGTTAGGGCTGCACCTTTATTGCCACGCTCTTCTTTTTCAACTTGTACTACAAGTTCTTGGCCTTCTTTGATTAGGCTTTTATCTTTAATATCAACGGAATCTAGACCGATAGAAAAGCCAGAAATTTCTTTGAAAGGTAAAAAACCATGGCGATCTGCGCCATAGTCTACGAAAACAGCTTCTAAACTTCTTTCTACGCGGGTGATAATACCTTTGTATACATTAGACTTTTTTTGTTCTCTTGCAGGAACCTCTATATCAAGGTCGTATAATTTTTGTCCATCGACAAGCGCAACTCTCAACTCTTCTGCGTGAGTTGCATTGATTAGCATTCTTTTCATTTTGTTGTATCCCAACTGCCACGCAGGGTACAGACATCATTTGGTTATGAGAATTTTTATGTTGTTTCATTACTTTAGTATAAGTTTGAATGTTTTCAAATGGTTATTTATAAGTAGTTTGTTTCTCAAGATTCTGACTTTAAAGCTATTTTGATTTATGATGAGCTTGGTTTTTGTAAAGTCCATTTAATATCTGGTATGTGCGGGCAAATCTAGTCGCTCATCTTGGGTTGAGCGAAAAAAACCCTGTTTGAATGTCAGGAAATTCTTCTGAACATTCAGATTCTGTTTACGAATCAAACTGTTTAAAACAGCATTCGCGTTATATGCCGAACACAATGTTAAGCTATATATACACCAGACTATAGCAACAAATTCTAGTAACATCAATCAGATAAGCGGGAAACTTAGCAAATTTAATGAAAACCGAGTTACAACAAACCGTTCAACTGGTTGAGGTGAATGAGAACGCTGAAGGGCAACGTTTAGATAACTTTTTGTTATCTTTCCTGAAAGGCGTTCCTAAAAGCCATATCTACAAAATTATTCGTCGTGGTGAGGTACGTGTTAACAAGGGGCGTATTAAAAACGTTTATCGTTTGAAATTGGGCGATATTGTTCGAGTCCCGCCGGTTAAAGTGTTAGACAAGCCAGTTCATCAGCCTTCGTCGAGTATTCTTTCTTTGATTGAATCTAGAATTATATTTGAAGACAATGATTTAATTGTATTGAATAAACCGTCTGGATTAGCCGTTCACGGCGGTACCGGCACAAGCTATAGTGTTATTGAGGCTTTACGTTACTTACGCGAAGGTGAAAAGTTCATAGAATTGATTCACCGCATTGATAAAGCCACATCAGGCTGTTTATTGATTGCCAAAAATAGAAAAATGCTCAATGCAGTCCAATCGTTATTGCGAAGCCGGTTGGTTGTTAAGACGTATACGACCCTTCTATTAGGGGCAATACATCAGTCTGAAATCACTGTTAAAGCGCCGTTGGAAAAAAGAACATTACCAAGTGGTGAGCACCGTGTCAGGGTTCACCCTGACGGTAAGCCATCACAAACGATATATACAAAACTGACATCATATCGTCGTGCAACCTTAATGTCTGCATCCCCCAAAACGGGTCGCACACACCAAATTCGTGTGCATGCAAAACATTTAGGCCACCCAATAGCGGGTGACGAACGTTATTCTTCAGCTATACAATATAAAGAAATTGGTAAACATGGGCTTAAACGTTTGTTTCTACATGCAAGCGAAATTAGTTTTGAGCATCCGGTTTCCAACAAAAAGTACCATTTTCAGGCCCCTTTAGATAAAGAGCTAGCAGCGTTTTTAAAAACATTATGATCACTGACTACGATTTAATTATTTTCGACTGGGACGGAACCTTAGTGAATTCAATTGATTGGATAGTTGAATGTATTCAGTTGGTTGCTGAAGAGCAAAACTTTATAAAACCAGATCAACAAGCCTGTAAAGATATTATTGGTTTAAGCTTATCTGAAGCCATGTTTCAATTGTTTCCAACTATTTCAGTTGAACAAAAAGCTGTGATGGTCAAAGGTTACCGTCAAAAATACATGGCAAAACCTTCTGAGCCGAACGATTTATTTATGGATACATTAGATGTTTTAAATGAATTGAAGAGGCTTAATAAAACCTTAGCTATTGCAACCGGAAAAGGGCAAAATGGTTTAGATCGTGGCCTTGATGGTACAGGGTTGAGAGATTATTTTTCTGAATGCCGCTGCGGCGACACAATGAAGTCTAAACCTAGCCCTCATATGTTGTTTGATATTATGCAAGCAACTAATATAAGCCCTGATAAAAGCATTATGATTGGAGATTCCACCTTAGATCTTGAAATGGCCAAAAATGCGGGCATAGCCAGCATAGGAGTGACCACAGGTGCCCATACATACGCTAAACTAAGTACATTCCAACCTATTTCGTGTGTTGACACACTAACAGATATTTTTAAGAGGTAATTATGTCATTCTTTAATAAAGAGCCATCAAATATGTCCAATCAACCATGGGAGCGCTCGGTCCTTGAAAAAGTTGCTTTGGCATCTATCGAAGAACAAAAACGCGCTCGGCGCTGGAGTATCTTTTTTAAGTTACTTTTCCTTGGTTACATTGTGATGATTAGTGTGTTTGCATTATCACCTTTGTCAGGGTCTAGTATTCAAACGTCGGGGTCACATACTGCTGTTGTTGATATACGTGGCGTGATTATGTCGGGTGCAGAGGCAGATGCCGAAACGATTATTGATAGCATGAATAATGCGGTTGATAACCCGGGTACTAAGGGGCTTATTTTACGTTTAAACACGCCAGGTGGTAGCCCAGTACAATCCAGTTATGTTTATGAAGCCATTCGTGATATTAAAACCAAACACCCAGACCTCCCTGTGTACGCGGTTGTTGAAGACTTATGTGCATCTGGAGGCTATTACATTGCATCAGCAGCAGATAAAATATTTGTTAATGAATCAAGCATTGTCGGTTCAATTGGTGTGGTGATGAATGGGTTTGGCTTTACCGATGCGATGAAAACGTTGGGTGTTGAACGCCGTTTATATACAGCTGGTTCACATAAGGGTTTTTTAGATCCATTTTCTAAAGTAGACAACGAAGAAAAAGCGCATGTGCAAACCATGTTGAATGATATTCATCAGGAGTTTATTCAAGCCGTTAAACAAGGGCGTGGAGACCGCCTAAAAGATGATCCTAACATGTTTAGTGGGCTGGTTTGGGCAGGGACAGAAAGTATAAAGCTAGGCTTAACTGATGATATCGGCAATGTTAAATCAGTCGCAAAAAATGAAATCGGTGAAGAGAATATTGTTGATTTTACAGCCCAGCGCCCTTTGTTTGAAAAAATTGCTAAAAACATGGGTGCTGCCATGGCTGAATTTACTTTACAAATTACGTCTAATAAAAGCCCAACCCTATTTTAATATTCAGCTAAAGTTCATACGTCGAACATATAATTTAATGAAATTTAGCAAGAACAACTATGAAATTATATAAAAAAATTATCACATTATTGTTTGTTAGTCAGCTCTTTATTGGTGCTGCATACAGCTGTGAAACTGCACATATTGTCTTAGCAGAAGCAAAGACAGTAAATTTGGATGAAGCCGTTGCTAACGTAAAAAAGAACAAAATTGGAAAGGTTTTAAGCGCTGAAACTGTTCAAGTAGAAGGCAAGACTGTACATGTTATAAAAGTATTGAAAGATGATGGGCACGTTAAAAAACTTAATGTTTTTTCATCCCCTAGCAAATAAAACTCTTAGGTTTTTCAAATGCGTTTATTAATTGTTGAAGACGACCTTACCTTACAAGAACAATTATCCACGGCACTATCAAAAAATGGTTTTGCTGTTGATTGTGCAGCAACCGGAAAGGATGCGTTGTATTTTGGCGAAGAATATCCCATTGACATTGGCATTGTTGATATTGGCTTACCCGATATATCGGGAATTGATGTCATCAAGACGCTTCGTGCTAAAAATATAAAATTCCCCATACTGATTCTTACTGCTCGTACGCGTTGGGAAGAGAAAGTAGAAGGCTTGGAAGCTGGTGCTGATGACTACTTGGTTAAACCTTTTCATATTGAAGAGCTTTTGGCCCGAGTTAACGCGTTAGTCAGGCGTTCAGCAGGTTGGGCTGCTCCACAGCTTGTATGTGGCCCTATTATATTAGATACCAGCTCACAACAAGTACTGGTAGATACTAAACCTATTGAATTAACAGCTTACGAATATAAAATGCTTGAATATATGATGATTAATTCAGGCAAGGTTATTTCAAAAACCGAATTAACCGATCACGTTTATGAACAAGACTTTGATCGAGACAGTAATGTTATTGAAGTTTTCATCGGCCGTTTAAGAAAAAAACTTGACCCCAATGATACGCATAAACCAATAGAAAAACTAAGAGGGCGAGGGTATCGTTTCTCTATCCCAGCCGACAGTTAACACGATTAAATAAATTGATGAGAAGCAGCATTCAGTCAAGGCTGTTAATTTCCGCTAGCTTAATCCTATGTTTCTTTTTAAGCTTGGCTGGCTTTGTTATAGACAAGGCATACAAGGAAGGCAGTGAAAGTGCGCTACGTGAAAGACTTCAAATCCACCTCTATTCAATTCTTGCCAGTACTGAACTCACCAAAAATTTAAAAATAGTTATTTCGAGTAACCTAGCTGAACCACGTTTTTCGCAAGTAGAATCGGGCTTAATGGCTTTTACGTTTGGTCATTCGGGCGAACAAATATGGCGAACAAAGTCATCAACAGGTTACAGCGTTAAACCTGTTGTAGATATACCGGCTGGTGAAAGGGTGTTCATCATTAGTACCGAAGCTAATAACACTAATTATTTACAATTGCATTACAAAGCCATTCTGGAAAATAAATTCAATAAAACAGCTGTATTCGAATTTGTTATTGTTGAGTCAACCAAAGGAGTTGATATTCAAATAGCTAATTTTCGTTCAGTATTATGGAAATGGCTGGTCGGTATAACGTTGCTGTTAATTATCGCGCAGTTGTTCGTGCTGAAACGTAGCTTAAGACCGTTACATAAAATAGTCTCTGACTTAGAAGCGATGCAACAAGGTAGCAGGCAACAATTAGGTAGCCACTACAGTGTAGAACTCAAAGATATTGCTCACACGATTAATAGTTTAATTGTAAATGAACGTACACATCTACATCGCTATAGAAACACATTATCTGATTTAGCGCACAGCCTCAAAACCCCATTGACTGTACTGACCGGGTTGTACGAAAAAGATCGTTTCAATTCGGGCGACATTAAAACGCTTGAGAAACAAACTTTAATGATGAGGCAGTTAGTCGATTATCAATTAAATCGTGCGGCGGCTAAAGGGCATCAAACACTGACAGAATCAATACCATTAAAAGCTGTTGTTGTTCAAATTACAGATTCATTGGATAAAGTGTATTTTGACAAATCGCTGAATGTCTCAAAGCAATTAGACGAAATAGATTTTTATGCCGAAAGGGGCGACCTCTATGAACTGTTTGGTAATTTGTTAGACAATGCCTATAAATGGGCCAAAAGCCAAGTTCATATTACGGTGCAAAAACCAATCGACCTGCAAGAAGAGGTAAGTGGTATTAGTATCGTCATTGAAGATGACGGCCCTGGAATTGAGGATGATAAACTTGATGATGTTTTAAAACGTGGTATTCGTGCGGATGAAACAACGCATGGTCACGGTATTGGATTGGCGGTTGTTAAGGAACTCATTACACTGTATGGCGGCTCTATAGAATCCTTAACGGGTGAGCTGGGCGGGCAAAAATGGTCTATCTTTTTGCCGGGTAAAATAAAATAAATAATGAACGAAGTGGCGATATGTCACTTATTGCTTTGGCTGTCTAAATTAATCACTTTTACCCAAATATTATTTCGGTTTGATGTTGTTTGGTAATGACGGCCTAATATGCCCGACTGTGATTGTTGCCTTGTCTCATCTACGCCTGATAAAGCTATCCATGTGTTTAACGGTCCGCGTACAACTGTAGATAATCGTTCAAACTTTGCACCTGTGCGGTTTTTTGATAACGGTGACTCTTTCCAAGGCGAAATTTCTAGGACAACAGACTCTCTAGATAAACGAGGCGTAACATAAAACCCTTTGGATGAATCGTGGTACTGCGTCCCTGTTGTTATCTGGCTATGCCCACCAAACTGCTGAATTTGAACAATGGCTGTTGGCTCACTCACTCCGCTTGCAATAAAAGCGGGGTAACCATCCAATACGTTAATTTGTTCAGTACTTTTATCGCTGGATACATCGTTGTTACTATATACATTGGCACGACTTGATACCGATGAATTGGCTCGAGAGCCAGTACCAATGTGTCCAATAATATTTGCTTGGTAACCTTCGTTTTTTTCATTTAATTTACCATCGCGGTTAACCAATATGAGCAGCCTATGTGCTGCTTGATCCAGCTTCTTAACTAACTGTTGAATATCATCAATTTTTGTTGGGTCAGCACTAATGATAATTTCATTATGTCCGGCTATGACGCTTTCTCCGTCACCTAAAAAAGGTTTAATTTTTTCAACAATATATTGGGGACTTTGGTGATTTAAAGGTATAAATTCCATCTGTGCAAAACTAAGCGCCGACGTTAGGAATGTGTAGAAAAAAACGAAATAACGTATTTTCATAATAATTGTGCCCTTAATTCAGGGTCAATAAAACTAACATCCCATGCGTCATTAAAATGTGTCAAGAATATTGCAGTACGGTGAGCATCTGAAAAATTACAAATGGACTCATAATGCTGTGAGCTAGGCAACTGGAAGTAAGCACTTCGATCTATACAAACGTAATCGTCATTTCTTTTTGGACTATCTGCTTTCATTTTTTTCAAAAAAATACTGCTGCTGTGTTTATGGGCTAAAGACAACAAACGGTGAGAAATTTGTGTTAACGATCGTGTTTCTTCCACAATAATGTGTATTTGGGTGCGATGGTTTTTTAAACAAAATTGCTCACACGCTTCAATAACCGCACTTGAATTAAAAAGGGCGGGGCAAAGTGAGTGGCTGTAGATCTTTATAGAAACATTAGCTTGTTTGAATAAATGAACCAGTGCTTGCTGTCCATCAGCATACGATTTCAATTTAAACGTATCATTTGTTTCTCTAAAAACAGCCGTTTGTATTTTTTCTGTTACATCATTCATATGACCAGTTAATCATTAGAATTAACCAATTTCAATGTGTAATAAAAGAAAAAACCGAATTGCATAACAATTCGGTTTTAAGTAGCAAAGTACAAGACCCTTAAAAGGAGAGAGAGGGGAGTAAAAGGCCCTGCATTAATCTCTGCGTTGGGTAAATTATGGCAGGAGAACCTTAATTAAACCTGAACTACATCACACTTTGAGCTTATTCATTAATTTTTTCAGCTAATTCTTTGGCGCAGCCGGTGTAACTAGCCGGTGTCATTTCTAAGAGTAGCTGTTTGGCCTCATCCGGAATCGCTAACGTTTTAATAAAGGTTTGCATAGATTGTTGATCTATCCCTTGGCCTCGGGTTAATTCTTTTAATTTTTCATACGGTTTTTCAATACCGTAACGGCGCATAACTGTTTGAATTGGCTCAGCGAGCACTTCCCAATTAGCATCTAAATCAGCTAAGAGTTTAACTTCATTAATTTCTAGTTTCGAAACGCCTTTTTGTAACGATTTAAAGCCAATCAAGCTATGGGCTAAACAAGTCCCTAAGTTTCTTAATACGGTTGAGTCAGTTAAATCACGCTGCCACCTTGAGATAGGCAGTTTCTCAGAAAAATGATTCATGAGCGCATTGGCAATACCAAAATTGCCCTCGGCATTTTCAAAATCAATTGGGTTCACTTTATGTGGCATAGTTGATGAGCCCACTTCTCCGACAATCGTTTTTTGCTTGAAGTAACCAACAGAGATATAACCCCAAACGTCACGAGAAAAATCAATCAAAATCGTATTAATACGTGCTAATACATGAAAGTATTCAGCGATATAATCGTGCGGTTCAATTTGAATTGTGTATGGGTTAAACGTTAAACCTAAAGACTCAACAAAATCTTCTGCAAAGGCTGGCCAATCAGTATCTGGATAAGCAGAGTAGTGCGCGTTGTAATTACCCACAGCACCGTTAATTTTGCCTAAAATGTCTACATCTTCTAATTGTAGTAATTGACGTTCTAAACGTGCTACTACATTAGCAAACTCTTTACCCATAGTGCTGGGGGAAGCTGTTTGGCCGTGTGTTCTAGACAAAAGCGGCATACCGGCGTAATCAATTGCTTTCGCTTTAATATCGTCAATAACACCCGCGATAGCAGTGCCTATCACCTCATCACGGCCTTCCTTAAGCATTAAGGCATATGACAGGTTATTGATATCCTCTGAAGTACAGGCAAAATGAATGAATTCACTAACGGCCAATAACTCTGTGTTATTAGCAATTTTCTCTTTTAAGAAATATTCAACCGCTTTTACGTCGTGATTGGTCGTGCTTTCAATCGTTTTAACGCGCTGTGCGTCATCTTGCGAGAAGTCACTAACAATGGCATCTAATACAGCATGCGCTTCATCTGAAAACCCATTAACCTCGTTAATATCAGCGTGTTCAGACAATGCCTGCAACCAGCGCACTTCAACCGTTACACGGGCTTTAATTAAACCAAATTCAGAAAAAATAGGGCGAAGTTCATCTACTTTGCTGGCGTAACGGCCATCAACAGGGGAGAGAGCGTTTAATTTATTTAATGTCATATGTGTAAGCGTTTATAAAGTTAAGTTAAGAAGTTGAATCTATTATACCGCCACCGAGGCAGTTTTCATTGTCATAAAAAACAACAGATTGACCAGGTGTAACAGCGCGCTGTGCGTCGTCGAATATTACTTCGCAAGCGCCGTTATCTAATATTGTTACCTGGCACGCTTGATCTTTTTGTCGGTAACGTGTTTTGGCAGTGCAATTGAATTGGCCTGTTGGCGCATCATCACTTACCCAGCTTAATTGTGATGCGTTAAGTGTACTGCTTTGCATTAGCGGGTGATCATGCCCTTGTGCAACAACCAAAATATTATTAATTAAATCTTTTTCAACCACGTACCATGGTTCTTCAGCAGCGGTTTTAACACCACCAATGCCTAATCCTTGGCGTTGACCCAGTGTGTAATACATCAACCCTTGGTGTTCGCCTATGTTTTGACCTTCCGGAGTTTTCATTTCACCCGGTTGTGCTGGCAAGTAACGCTGCAAAAAGTCTTTAAACTTACGCTCACCAATAAAGCAAATACCGGTACTGTCTTTTTTACGGCTGGTAATAAACCCGGCTTTTTCAGCTAATGCACGAACAGCAGGTTTTTCCATTTCACCAATGGGGAAGAGGGAGCGGCTTAATTGTGTTTGCCCCAATGTGTATAGGAAATAGCTTTGATCTTTATTGCCATCAAGCCCACGAAGTAACTGAAACTCATTTCCCTGGTGGCTAATTTGTGTGTAATGCCCTGTGGCAATGTAATCCGCGCCTAGTGCGGTGGCGTAATCTAAAAAGGCTTTAAACTTAATTTCACGGTTACATAAAATATCTGGGTTAGGCGTACGCCCGGCAGCGTATTCTTGTAAAAAATCTTCGAACACGTTATCCCAGTATTCAGCGGCAAAGTTCACGGTTTTAAGTTGAATACCTAATTTATCGCTCACTTGTTGAGCGTCGGCTAAATCTTCTTTAGCGGTGCAGTATTCACTGCCGTCGTCTTCATCCCAGTTTTTCATAAACAAACCAGTAACGTCGTGCCCTTGTTCTAGCAAACGTAAGGCAGCAACGGATGAATCAACACCACCCGACATACCGACCATTACGTTATGATTTTTCATCTAAAAGAGAAGGTTATAATGTTATTACGCGAAATGCTTTATTACATCCAAAGGATGTCGTTTACCTGCAAGGTAATCGTTAAGGCTTTCTATGATAATAGGGCCTCTTAGACGGTGTTCGTTAGCTATGATGTCATCGTATGTCATCCATAACGCACGAATGATTCCATCGTCTAAGTCAGCAGATATAAACTTTTCGCAAACGCTTCCTGTGTAAGTCGTGCGGTAATAGGTTGTATCGTTTTCTTGATTGTGCCAAAGATAAGAGCCAATTAAAGCGACTGGCGTGAACTTATAACCTGTTTCCTCAAGCGTTTCACGTACCACAGCGGTTTCTAAGGTTTCGTGCATCTCTAAATGCCCTGCAGGCTGGTTTAGCACAGGGCCAGTAGGTGACTCTTCTTCAACCATTAAAAATTTGCCGTCTAGTTCAACAATTGAAGCAACGGTTACATTGGGTTTCCAGATCATACAGGGTCATAAAATTATTCGAGGTGGGTATTTTAGCCGAATTAATTTAAATGCGCAGGACAGCGTATAAAATCTATTATATTTTAAGCATTTGAGTATCAAAGTGTCCGTTTTAAGACGGCGTAATTATTTAACGGGGATTACAGTTAAACCAACTAATTTTGTCAGGTTCAGTAAATTTAGGGCCTAATCAATCAAATATAAGAGAAATGAAGCGAATAGCAGGCCAGTTTGTATAATAAACTGACATGAAACCTGTTCCAATAGGTTAAAGGGGCGTAAGATGTGGTTGCGTTTAAAGATTCAAGAATCTGTTTTTGTAATGGTGATAGCTAAAACAGAATTAAATTTTTCACCATACAATATAGAGAGCATATTATGAGTAAAGGTACAGTTAAGTGGTTTAATGCAGGCAAAGGTTTCGGTTTTATTACTCCTGAAGACGGTGGTAAAGATCTTTTCGTTCACCATTCAGAAATTCAAGCTGGTGGCGAATACGCTACATTGAATGACGGTCAAGAAGTAGAGTACGAAGTAGGCCAAGGTCAAAAAGGCCCATGTGCAAATAAAGTTCAAGCTTTATAAGCACAAGCATTAGTTAAAAATTGAGTTAAGGTCTTGAAAAATAGGCCTTAGCTCATTTTTTTTCTAAAATATATACGCTTCATCCTACCGTCACGTCGCATTGACGCGGAAGCTCTTTCATTTAAGTTAGCTTTGAAGCAATACTCCATATTTCTTTAATAGATTTATAGTCTAACTATCCCCAAAAAATCGCGGGTCAATTAGTTCAATAAAGTTCTTAGCCGGAAGTGACAAATCACCTTTCCTTTTCATCGTAACACCATAATAATTATCAGGAAAATACTTTGATAATGGCTTAGATATAAGCTTTTCATCACCGGTCAATGACACACTGGTAACAATTGATATCCCCAAACCCAGTTCCACGTATTTTTTAATAATTTCCCAGCTCCACGCTTCTAACGATGTTTTGTAACGTAGTTTATGCTTTTGAAGAACATCATCGACTATTCGCCAAGTATTCAGATGTTGCGGCGGTAAGATAAGATCGTATTTAACAATATCTTTTAAGGTTATGTCATCTAACGAGGCTAGCGGGTGTCCGAATGGCATAATGAGAACCGGGACAAATCGGTACACTTGTTTATAAAGTATATCCGCGGGCACTTCGAGCATGGGGCCCACGGCAAAATCAACTTCACCATTTCTTATTGCATCCACACCTAATTTCCCCGAGACGTTATGTAAACGTATATGGATATTCGGGTACCGTTGTTTAAATGTTTCAATAATAGTAGGAAGTAGGTGCAAAATACTGGCTTCACCCGCGGCTATGTTAATTTCTCCGGTTTCTTCTGGTTCATTCATCGCAGTAAAACGCGTGGGTAAGCTATCCAATTGCTCAACTAACGGTTGCGCCAGTTCAAGTAATTTTTTACCGGCATCCGTTAAGGTGATTTTGGGCCCGTTTCTTATAAATAATTTCGCTTTTAGTTCTTTTTCTAAGCTTTGAATTTGTAATGAAACAGAGGGTTGGCTTAGTTGTAATAAATCGGCTGCTTTGGAAAACCCGCCCACTTTGGCTGCCATACAAAAAGATCTAAGTTGCTTGTGTCTATTGGCTTTTACGATACGTTCACTCATACGGACATTCTATCATTGATTTTCTTAATAATAGAGATAGCTTTATTGGGATTGTAGAGGGATAGAAAATCAATATAATGCACCGCACAACCCAAAATAAGACTGTTTGTAGGAGTTCAGCATGAAAGAATTAACATTTAAAGGTGAAATGACACCCGAATACGCCAGCATCTATACTGATGAGGCAAATAATTTTGTAGCAACACTGGCTGAAGAGTTTGCTCCACGTGTACGCGCTTTATTAGACGCACGAAAAGAAAAACAAGTTGAGATTGACGCAGGTGCATTACCTGACTTTTTACCTGAAACAAAAGCCATCCGTGAAGGCGATTGGTCAATTCTAGGCGTGCCAGACGACTTACAAGACCGCCGCGTAGAAATTACCGGCCCTGTTGACCGTAAGATGATCATCAACGCGCTTAATGCCAATGTTAAGGTCTTTATGGCTGACTTTGAAGACTCATTGTCTCCAGCGTGGGAGAAGGTGGCTCAAGGTCAAATAAACATGCGTGATGCGGTAAATGGCACGATTAGTTTAGATGACCCTAAATCAGGGAAACATTACGAGTTAAACGATAACCCAGCCGTATTGATTTGTCGCGCTCGTGGTTTACATTTACCTGAAAAACACATCCATTTATATGACCAAGAAATCCCAGGTGGTCTAATTGATTTTGGATATTACTTTTTCCATAACTACAAAGCATTAACCGCAAAAGGGTCTGCGCCATATTTCTACATTCCTAAATTGCAATCACATCAAGAAGCACGTTGGTGGGCTGATGTAATGGACAAAGCGGAAGAATTGGTTGGCCTACAGCGCGGCACAGTTAAAGCAACCGTTCTTATTGAAACGTTGCCTGCTGTATTTGAAATGGATGAAATTCTGCATGAGTTCCGCGATCACATTGTGGCGCTTAACTGTGGCCGCTGGGATTACATTTTTAGCTACATTAAAACGCTTAAAAACTTCCCGGACCGTGTGCTTCCTGATCGCCAAGCAGTGACAATGAATAAGCCTTTCTTAAGTGCTTATTCTCGTTTACTCATTAAAACGTGTCACAAACGTGGCGCATTGGCCATGGGTGGTATGGCAGCGTTTATTCCTGCTAAAGATCCTGACGCTAACGCGGCGGTATTAGAACGAGTAGTAGGCGATAAAACATTAGAAGCTCAAAATGGCCATGATGGTACGTGGGTGGCTCACCCAGGTTTGGCTGACACTGCCATGTCTGTATTTGATGAATATATTGGCGAAGGTAACGCTAACCAAATGCATGTGTCACGTGCCGATGATCTTGAAGTGACGGCTGCCGAACTACTAGAACCTTGTGAAGGCGATAGAACAGAAGAGGGCATGCGCGCCAACTTACGAATTGCTGTTCAATATATTGAAGCATGGATCCAAGGTAACGGTTGCGTACCTATTTACGGCTTGATGGAAGATGCGGCAACGGCAGAAATTTCACGTTCATCAATCTGGCAATGGATTCACCACGGTAAAGACTTGAGCAACGGCAAAAAAGTGACCGTTGAACTGTTCCGTGAGCTAATGGCTGAAGAAATGGAAACCATTAAAGGCGAAGTAGGCGAAGAGCGCTTTAATGCGGGCCGTTTTGACGAGGCTGCAAAAATCATGGATCGTTTCACAACATCTGAAGAACTGGTAGATTTCTTAACTGTCCCCGCTTACGACTATCTATAAAATTTTATTTAACTTAACGAAAACTAACCGAAAGGAGATTTAAATGTCATCTTACACAAATGATATCAATGCTGTTTCAGCATTAGTTGAAGCCAAAGGCGATTCTTGGGCACCCATTAACCCTGAATCTATTGCACGTATGCGCGCGCAAAACAAATTCAAAACAGGGCTTGATATTGCTCAATACACAGCAGACATCATGAATGCTGACATGGCTGCATTTGATGCAGACAAAACAAAATACACACAATCTTTAGGTTGCTGGCATGGGTTTATCGGTCAACAGAAACTGATTTCTATTAAGAAACATTTTGGTGGCAAAACGGATCGTCGTTACCTTTACCTTTCTGGTTGGATGGTTGCTGCATTACGTTCTGACTTTGGTCCTTTACCTGACCAATCAATGCACGAAAAAACATCGGTTGCTAGCTTGGTTGAAGAGCTATATACATTCCTACGTCAAGCAGATGCACGTGAGCTTGGCGGTTTGTTCCGTGAGTTAGATGCAGCGCGTGAAGCAGGCGATGCCGCTAAAGAAGCAAGTGTACAAGACGCAATTGATAACCACGTAACGCACGTTGTGCCTATTGTTGCAGATATCGATGCGGGCTTTGGAAATGCTGAAGCGACATACTTAATGGCTAAGCAAATGATTGAAGCGGGAGCTTGCGCACTGCAAATTGAAAACCAAGTGGCTGATGAAAAACAATGTGGTCACCAAGACGGTAAAGTCACTGTGCCTCACGCTGACTTCCATGCTAAAATTCGCGCATTACGTCATGCATTCTTAGAGCTAGGTATCGACAACGGTATTATCGTTTCACGTACTGACTCTGAAGGCGCTGGCCTGACAAAAGAAATCGCGGTTGTTAAAGAGCCTGGCGATCAAGGTGATCGTTACAACTCTTTCTTAGACGTTGAAGAAATTGACGTAGCAGACATGGCTGAAGGCGACGTATGCTTCAACCGTGACGGAAAATTGGTTCGTCCTAAGCGTTTGCCTTCAGGTCTATACCAATTCCGTCAAGGTACGGGTGAAGAGCGTTGTGTATTCGATTCTATCGAAGCGATTAAAGCGGGTGCTGACCTTCTTTGGATTGAAACAGCAACGCCAAGTGTTGCAGACATTGCTGGTATGATGAACGAAGTTCGTAAAGAAATTCCTGATGCAAAGCTTGTTTACAACAATAGTCCATCATTTAACTGGACGTTAAACTTCCGCCAACAAGCCTATGATCGTTGGGTTGAAGCAGGCAACGATGTATCTGCTTATGACCGTGCTGATTTGATGAATGCTAAATATGACACGACTGAATTGGCTGCCGATGCGGACGATAAAATCCGCACATTCCAAGCGGATTCAGCACGTGAAGCGAACATCTTCCATCACTTGATTACATTACCGACTTACCACACAGCTGCGTTATCTACAGACAACTTAGCGAAAGATTACTTCGGTGACCAAGGTATGTTGGGCTATGTGGCTGGCGTACAACGTAAAGAAATCCGTCAAGGTATTGCCTGTGTAAAACACCAAAACATGTCTGGTTCAGACATGGGTGATGATCACAAAGAATACTTTGCTGGTGAGAACGCGCTTAAAGCCGGTGGTGCTAAAAACACATCTAACCAGTTCTCTTAATTAAGCACTGGCTAACCAAGCTTTCTTTTTGAAAGCTTGATGTACTATTTTGGCGGCTTTCTTCATTGTAAGCCGCCTTTTTTATGGCGTTTTAGTTTTTCAGCTGCAATATAATGAACTAAGACATAACCCAAGGAAAATACATAATGAGTGAAACTCCAAGCTACTTACAAGACGCGACTGATCTATTAACAAAAGAGGGTTTTGCAACGAGTGATGTTTGGTATCACGGAACGTCTTCAGCTTTAGTTAACTCCATTGAATCTTATGGACTAAAACGTTCGGGCGATAAAGCGATGAATCAAGCAGCTAAAAGCACAATGGCAACCGTTGGCAATACCTATACTGAATCTACCGAACCGGTATTTTTAACACAAAGTAAGGAACTTGCTTACTACTGGGCAGAACAGACGGTTAAAGAGCGAAGCGTTCGGTTTGAAGGCGAAGAAAAATCTGTCATTTTTGCCGTTAAGTTGCCCGAAGAACTCAATACAAAGGTTAAGCCTGATGTGGGCGCAGCTACGTTATTGATGGTTAAAGAGGGTGAGGCGTATATGGCTTATGCTGCGAAAATATACCAAAACTGCGATAGGGCTGTGCTTGATATTGATTTGATGACGGCCGGGCGTTTAGAATATTTGAATAAGCTCGGAATGGCCTATATAAACCAAGACATTGACCCTGAGTACGTTTCACTTGTTTCTAGCTGAGTATCAATCTTTGATACATAGGTGAAGCGTCGATTCAATTACTATGACTTATCTAACTTGAAAAACCAAACCCGAGACGCCATATAGTGGTTCTCGGGTTTTTTATATTTTAAAAACTAAACATGAACCAAGATGATTATTTATTCAGTTTTATAGAACAAATCTTGAATATTTCTGTCAAAATAACTATCGATGATACACACGATTAACGCTATGTCAGACCAACCTTTTGAACACGATGACGATGGAAGCCTTGCCGTACAAGAGGCGAGGCCTAAGCTTTCAAAGCCTCCTATGTATAAGGTGTTGTTATTAAATGATGACTTTACGCCAATGGATTTTGTTGTGTCTATTTTGCAAACTATTTTTTATAAAGATAAAGATGAGGCAGTCAGAATTACAATGAATGTCCATACCAGTGGTATTGGCGTGTGCGGCGTCTATACTAAGGATATTGCGGAAACAAAAACGCAACAAGTTTTAGCGTATGCACAGGAAAATCAACACCCTTTGCAATGTACATTAGAAGAAGCGGAGTAAATAAATGCTAAATAAAGAACTAGAAAAGTCACTGAATGATGCGTTTAGTCAGGCGCATGTAAAACGGCATGAATTTATTACTGTTGAGCACTTACTGCTAGCAATGATGGATAACACATCAGCTTGTGACGTCTTTCGGGCAGCGGGCGGTGATACTGATGCACTAAAAACATCACTGATTGCCTATCTCGATGAATCCACACCTGTTATTCCTGAAGACATTGAGCGCGAAACTCAGCCAACGTTAGGGTTTCAACGGGTATTACAGCGCGCTGTATTTCATGTTCAATCGTCTGGTAAAAAAGAAGTGACTGGGGCAAACGTATTAGTCGCTATCTTTAGTGAACAAGATTCCCAAGCCGTTTATTTAATGAACCGCTTGGATATTACGCGGTTAGATATTGTTAATTACATTTCTCATGGTATCGCCCGTGTTGAAGATGATGAAGAGTCAGGTAATTTTGAAGACATTCCACCGGTAGAAGGCGAAGAAGCAAACGACCCTTTAACAAAATACACAGTGAACCTTAACGAGCAAGCAAAGTTAGGGAAAATAGACCCATTAATTGGGCGTGAAAAAGAAGTAGAACGTACTATTCAAACGCTCTGTCGCCGTCGTAAAAACAACCCCTTATTGGTTGGCGAAGCAGGTGTTGGTAAAACAGCCATTGCAGAAGGTTTGGCTCTAAAAATTATAGAAGGTAATGTGCCTGAAGTGCTAGAAGGTACCACCGTGTACTCCTTAGATATGGGTACACTAGTTGCAGGCACTAAATATAGGGGTGACTTTGAGAAACGTTTAAAAGGCCTTGTAAGCCAGTTAAAGAAGCTTGATAAAAGCATTCTCTTTATTGACGAAATACATACTATTATCGGTGCAGGGTCTGCGTCAGGCAGCGTAATGGATGCATCCAATATGATTAAGCCAGCACTTGCTTCAGGTGACTTAAGATGTATTGGTTCTACAACGTTTAAAGAATTCCGTGGAATTTTTGAGAAAGACCATGCGTTAGCGAGACGTTTCCAAAAAATCGATGTGAACGAACCGAGTGTTGACGATACCATCCGTATCCTTAAAGGCCTTAAATCACGCTACGAAGAACACCATAATATTGAATACAGCACAGATAGCCTGGAAACGGCTGCTAAATTATCAGCACGGTATATTGGTGACCGTTTCTTACCAGATAAAGCGATTGATGTTATTGATGAAGCCGGCGCGAAACAACGCTTACTGCCTGAAGATGAACGTCCAACACTTATCGGTAAATCAGATATTGAGAAGATCATTGCTCAAATAGTACGTATTCCTGAAAAGAGTATTTCTTCGCAAGATAAAGACAAGCTTAAGGACTTAGCACGTAATCTAAAACTAGTTGTATTTGGGCAAGATGAAGCCATTAACAAGCTGTCTGACGCTGTTATTTTAAGCCGTGCTGGGCTAGGTCAAGAAGAACGTACCATAGGTTCATTTCTTTTTGCCGGACCTACTGGTGTGGGTAAAACAGAAGTGACTCAACAGTTAGCTAAAATTATGGGGATAGACCTCATTCGTTTTGATATGTCTGAATACATGGAACGACATACCGTTTCTAGATTGATTGGCTCACCTCCTGGTTACGTTGGGTACGATCAAGGTGGCTTGTTAACAGAAGAGGTTAATAAACACCCCTATGCGATTTTGTTGTTAGATGAGATAGAAAAAGCACATCCAGATATTTTTAACTTGCTGCTACAAATTATGGATCATGGCACGTTAACAGATAATAACGGCAGAAAGGCCGATTTTAGAAACATAATGCTAATAATGACAACCAACGCGGGCGCTCAAGAGAGCAGTAGGGCGTCAATGGGATTCACCGAACAAGAGCATTCATCAGACAGTATGAAGGCGATAGAAAAGTTGTTTACGCCTGAATTTAGAAATAGATTAGATTCTGTTGTGCAGTTTAAATCCTTAACTGAAGAAACTATTATTCATGTTGTTGATAAATTCATATTCCAACTGGAAGCGCAGTTACACGATAAAAATGTAACGCTTAGTTTAGAACCAGAAGCTAGAACGTGGCTAGCCAATAAAGGTTACGACCCTAAAATGGGTGCAAGACCGATGGAGCGCACTGTTCAAGAACACATTAAGAAACCACTGGCTAATGAACTGTTATTTGGACAGTTAGTTAATGGTGGAACGGTGAAAGTCTATGTCAAAGATAATAAAATTGATTTTATTATTACTGAAGCCAGTAAAGGCCTAGTTGAACAAAAAGAGTGATTCGCGTTACTTAACGCGATATGTTATACGGCCTTTTGATAAGTCATAAGGTGTCATTTCTACTTTTACACGGTCACCGGTTAGGATTCGGATGTAGTGTTTACGCATTTTCCCAGAGATATGAGCCGTAATTAAATGCCCATTTTCTAGTTCTACTCGAAACATTGTGTTGGGCAGCGTTTCCTTAATAACACCTTCCATTTCGATTTGATCTTCTTTTGCCATGCTTTCCTTTAAATTTAATATGCCTTATTGGCTATGCAACTGACTAATCGCCAATGCGGCGCGATTTTACACTATTTTCGACTATTAGACATTGTTTGTATTAAAAACTTAGCGGTGAGTCAATACTCGCGCTTTGTGTGGCAAGTGTTGATTCTTTGTCATATGAGGCCCATTCGCCTTCAATCAATAATTCAATCGGTCTAAAATTTGCCTTATATGACATTTTATTCGAGTCTTTAATATAGTAACCAAGGTAAACATATTGCCTGTTCTCATTAGCCGCTAATTCTATTTGTTTTAAAACACAGTATGTTCCCAAGCTATTACTGGAATAATCTGGGTCAAAAAAGGTATAAACAGCAGACAACGCGTTAGCGAAAAAATCTGTTACTGACACGGCTAACAATTTTCCATCCAATCGTGTTTCATACATCGTGTTGTTTCCAAACGCTTTACACAAAAAATCCTTGTATTCTTTTGCGCCAAATTTGGCCATGGATCCACCAGGGTGCTTATAAGTCTGGTAACGCATATATAATTGGTAATGCTCTTCGTAAAATTGGGCTGTTACCGCGTTAAAGGTTAATTGTTTGTTTTTTTGTAGAATTCTTTTTTGGCTTTTTGACTGTTTAAACCGCTGTGTGTCAACACGACAAGATATACATGAACGGCAACCAGAACAGTGAGGGCGGTAGGCAAAATGACCGCTCCGCCTAAAACCAACACTTAATAAATAATCATAAATACCAGGCGTTACTGTTACTTCGGGTGAAATGAATATATTTTGCGCTTCTTTTTCCTCAAGGTAATCACACACTTGTGGGGAGGATATATAAAGGTCTAATTTTTGCCTAGCTTGATTAGTGTCACTCATTTTTTTTGCCAAGCCATTCCATTAATTGGAAGAGGGCACAGTAGTGCTAATTGTTTTGAAAACGCCTTACGAGAGATATTGTAAGCCCCTAAACTGAGCAAGTGATTGGACTCAACTTGGCAATCGATTAATTGATAGCCAAATTCGTTAAGATGCTTGCATAGGAAGGCAAAACCAATCTTTGATGCGTTACTTTGCCTGCTAAACATAGATTCTCCAAAAAAAACTTGGCCAATTGCTATCCCATATAAACCGCCAACCAAGTTATCATCTAACCATACCTCAATTGAATGTGCATAACCTAGTGCATGCAGTTCACTGTAGGCCGATAACATGGTTGGCGTTATCCACGTACCATTTTGGCCGTCTCGTGGGCTTGCACAAGCAACCATAACGTCCTTAAATGCGGTATCTATCGTGCAGCGGTAAGTGGCCTTCCGAATTTGCTTTTTTAGGCTTGAAGAAATATATAAGTCTGTTGGCTTTATGACTAATCTTGGATTAGGCGACCACCATAAAATTGGCTGATCTTCCTCAAACCACGGAAAGATACCTTGCTGATAGGCATTTAATAAACGCTTAGGTGTTAATGCACCACCAGCAGCTAGTAAACCATTAGGTTCGACTAATGCCGATTCTAAATTTGGGAATGGGTCTAAATCGTCATTTGGGTTAAGCCAAGGCAGCATATGCCATCATTACGACTCTTGCTCTGCTAGATCATCCAGGTATCTTTCAGCATCTAAAGCCGCCATGCAACCCGAGCCAGCTGAGGTTATAGCCTGTCTATAGATCGAATCTGCCACATCACCAGCAGCAAAAATGCCGGGCATGCTTGTTTGTGTTGCGTTGCCAGTATTACCACTTTTGGTTGTTAAATAACCGTGATTCATATCCAATTGCCCATCGAATATGCTCGTATTGGGTGAATGCCCAATAGCTATGAACACACCTTGTAAATCAAGCTCTTTAGTTGTGTCATCTTGGGTGTTTTTTATGCGGATACCGGTAACACCCATTTTATCACCAAGAACTTCATCAAGCTGATTGAACCATTCAACCGAAATCTTACCTTCGGCCACTCTTTTCATCAGTCTATCAGACAATATTTTTTCTGAACGGAATGAATCACGACGGTGAATAACAGTCACATGATCAGCAATATTTGATAAATATAATGCTTCTTCAACGGCGGTATTTCCACCACCAATAACCGCTACTTTTTGATTTTTGTAAAAGAAACCGTCGCATGTAGCACAAGCAGACACGCCTTTGCCTTTAAATGCTTCTTCAGACGCCAAGCCTAAATATTTAGCAGAAGCCCCTGTGCAAATAATTAAGCCATCGCAAGTATACGTTCCTGCATCGCCGACTAGCTTATAAGGCGCTTCTCCGAGTTCTGTTGTATGAATATGATCAAATTGGATTTTTGTATCAAAGCGTTCTGCGTGCAGTTTCATTCGTTCCATTAGCGCCGGCCCTTGTAGGCCTTCTACATCACCTGGCCAATTATCAACTTCGGTTGTTGTCATTAGCTGACCACCTTGTTCAATACCGGTAATTAATAATGGGTTCAGGTTCGCTCTGGCAGCATAGACAGCAGCTGTATAGCCCGCAGGGCCCGAACCTAAAATAATTAATCGATGATGTTGTGTATCACTCATAAAACAGTCCTATTAAGTATCAAAAAGGAGAACGACAGCACGTCTGTATCGTTCTGTCATTATTTAAAATGGGGTAGTATGGCCATAAGCGTTTATCGGGTAAAGGGGAAAATATGAATATTGGTATTCCTAAGGAACTCAAACCCTTTGAAGGTAGGGTCGCATTAACACCCCAAGCGTGTATAGGCCTTGTTTTGCGTGGACACAAGGTGTTTGTTGAGCACGATGCGGGGAAGTTAAGTGGTTACAGTAATGATGAATATAAACAGCTGGGTGTTCATATTTGCTTAACGGTAAAACAGTTATACGAAGAATGTTCTTTAATTGTAAAAGTAAAAGAACCCCTATCAGCTGACCTTCAATATCTAACATCAAAACACACAATATTTTGCTTCTTACATTTGGCTGCAAACCCATCGTTAACAAAGAGCTTGATCGATATAGGTCTAACCGCCGTTGGTTTTGAGTTATTGCGCGAAAACAATGTCTTGCCTTTATTAAAACCCATGAGTGAGATAGCCGGAAAACTATCTATCCAAATAGGTGTAAATTTATTGCACTTAGAGCAAGGAGGGTCTGGCATTCTATTAGGCGGATTAGATAACTCTACTGCTGACAATGGCAATGTACTGGTACTGGGCACGGGTTCAGCCGGCAAACAGGCTGCGCTTTTGGCACATGCAATGGGCGCCAATGTCACAGCATATGACCACAGTGATGAGGCCTTACTTGAACTAAAATCACATCAAATAGACATTCATACAATCTCTAGCATCGACCAATGCCTTGCCTTGATAGAAACGACAGACCTTTTGATTGGCGCATTATTGGTAACCGGCAAAAAAACGCCAAAACTGATACCCCAGAAACACGTTAAAACAATGAAAAGGGGCTCTGTTATTGTTGATATTTCCGTTGACCAAGGGGGCTGTATAGAAACGACCAGGCCAACGAGTTATGATGCGCCCACATTTATAAAAGAAGGCGTTACACATTTTTGTGTAACCAACATGCCCGGCGCTGTACCACGCACAGCGACACAAGCATTATCAGCATTACTGCCCGATTATATTCACCGATTAACTGTAAATAATTATTTTGAAAACGACGAAATAATGAAAAATGCTGTTAACATAAATGCTGGTAAACTTGTCTATTAAAATATCTCTATATATTTTTAATAGCACATATAAAACAATACGTTATCTTTAACTTCTAGAAATAATATTTAATAGAAATGGTTCAAAAAACAACGCCACCCTCAGATGCTAATTTAAAAGTGATTAAACTTTTAAAAGAGTCTGCATTTTTTTTATTGTTAGCACTCGGTGTTTTATTATTAGGCGCACTTTTTACATTTAATGTCGAAGACCCTGGTTGGACACATAATGGAGTAGGGCAACCTGTTACTAATGCCACCGGCGTTGTAGGTGCTTGGGTTACTGACTTTATGTTTTCTATTGTCGGACTAATGGCGTTCACGTTCCCTCTTATGCTATTTAATAGCGCATGGGTATTTCTAAAAGACGCCAGACAAAGCGATCCTTCTATTTTGACCCACCAAATCATTCGTTGGGCTAGCTTCATTATGCTGTTGATTGCTGGAGCGGGTTTGCTTCACATGCATTATTACCAAAACTGGATTAGCTTGCCTAATGATGCGGGTGGCATTATCGGCTTAGAGATAAGCGAGTCATTGATACAATTATTTGCATTTCAAGGAAGCACTTTACTGTTATTTATTTCATTTATTATAGGTATAACCCTATCTACAGGCCTGTCTTGGCTTGGTTTAATGGATAAATTAGGTTATTTAACGTTAAAACTATTTAATGCGTTAAAGACCTATATAGAAGATGGCAAAGAAAGAAAAACGTCTCTTTCTGCAAAAAAACAACGTGGTGATACGTTTATTAACAAATCTGCCATGTTTGCTAGTAAACCAAAAGCACGAATTGAACCCAGTATTCGAGAAATAAAGTCCAGTGAACGATTAGATAAAGAACGCCAAGCTTCTTTATTCGCCGATACCGGTGATGCGGGGCTACCACCGTTATCATTACTCGACTTAGCAAGCCAGCACGTAGAGGGGTACTCTACGGAAGCTTTAAGCGCCTTATCAAAACTAGTGGAATTAAAATTGCTCGATTTTGGCGTGGAGGTAAACGTTGTTGCCGTAATACCAGGACCAGTTGTGACTCGTTTTGAGGTTCAACCAGCGGCAGGCATAAAAGCAAGCCGTATCAGTGGCCTAGCAAAGGACTTAGCGCGTTCCATGTCGACTCACAGTGTAAGGGTTGTTGAGGTGATACCAGGGAAGCCTTATGTCGGTTTAGAAATCCCAAATGAGTCACGAGAAATTGTTCGACTCAGTGAAATTTTATCTTCTGAATCATTTGAAAAATCGTCATCCGCGCTAACGTTAGTACTCGGTAAAGACATTTCTGGACAACCTACTGTTGCAGACCTTGGGAAAATGCCACACCTATTGGTTGCAGGAACAACCGGATCTGGTAAATCTGTGGCGATTAACGCAATGATTTTGAGCTTACTATATAAATCCACGCCTGATCAAGTGCGGATGATAATGATAGACCCAAAAATGCTTGAATTATCAGTTTATGAAGGTATTCCACACCTTTTAACACCCGTTGTAACCGATATGAAAGAAGCGGCAAACGGCCTACGTTGGTCGGTGGCCGAAATGGAACGTCGTTACAAACTAATGTCGTTATTGGGCGTGCGTAATATAGCCGGATACAACAAAAAAGTTCGTGACGCTAATAAAGAAGGTAAGCCAATTAATGACCCTTTATGGGAACCGACGCCATTTTTAGATGAAGAACAACCGGACACGCTCATTGAACTTCCTCAAATCGTTATTATTATTGATGAGCTCGCCGATATGATGATGGTGGTGGGCAAAAAAGTAGAAGAACTCATTGCGCGATTAGCACAGAAGGCTCGTGCCTCTGGCATACACCTCATTCTTGCCACGCAACGCCCCTCTGTGGATGTTTTAACGGGCCTTATCAAAGCCAATATTCCTTCCAGAGTTGCTTTCCAAGTATCGTCCAAAATTGACTCTCGAACGATTCTTGACCAGTCAGGTGCTGAATCACTGCTCGGAAACGGTGACATGCTTTACCTTCCACCTGGTTCTGGCATGCCACAACGAGTTCATGGCGCGTTTGTGGATGATCATGAAGTACACAAGGTTGTAAAACAGCTGAAGAAAATGGGCAAACCTAATTATATTGAAGGCATCCTAACTGCATCTGACGAGCAAGGAAGTGGTGGTTATGGTGAACCATCTGATGATATGGATGAGCTCTACGACCAAGCGCTTCGTATTGTTACAGAAACCAGAAGAGCATCTATTTCAGGTGTCCAGCGTCAATTGAAAATTGGTTATAACCGCGCCGCTCGAATGATTGAAGAAATGGAACGTGCTGGCGTTGTTAGTGAAGCCCAATCCAACGGCTCACGTGAAGTACTTGCGCCACCGCCACCTCAACTTTAAAGCACATAATATTTATGCGATTAAAAACACTCTTCTTATTCACATTATTCATTTTTTCTAGCGCCGTATACGCAGAAGTAAGCGCCAAACAAACGCTTCAATCTTTTTTAAGTAAGTTAAATCAAATGAGTGGTGAGTTCACACAATTAATTGTTAGTGAGCAAGGCAAAACCATCCGTTCAGCAACGGGCATTTTCAAGATTAAAAAACCGGGGATGTTTGACTGGCAATATAAAGAACCTTATAGCCAACAGATTGTATCCAATGGCCAAAAAATCTGGATTCATGATGAAGACCTTGAGCAAGTTAGTATTCGACAAGTATCAGAATCATTAAACTCTTCACCACTCTCAATTTTTGTTAGTGACAGCCCCATTGAAAACATCTTTGTCATAGAAAGCCAGCCTTTCTCAGATGATGCTGACTGGATAAGGCTTACACCAAAAGAAGAAAACAGTAGCTTTCAATATATAGATATTGGCTTTAAAAACAATAAACTCTACAAAATGGCCCTTCAAGATAATTTTGGCCAAACAACACGCTTGTTATTTACTCAAATCGCCCAACATTCACCCATCAATGCAGCTGATTTTGAATTTATAGTGCCTGAAGGTGCTGATGTGTTCGAAGAACAGTAACGTCGACAAGTATGTTCTCCAATGAACCTTTAGCTGATAAGTTACGGCCCGATTCACTTGATACGTTTGTTGGACAATCTCACCTTTTATCCAAAGGCAAACCGTTATTCGAAGCGATTAATTCTGGTTTACTACATTCGCTTATTCTTTGGGGCCCACCTGGCGTAGGGAAGACTACCTTGGCTCGAATCATTGCCAATCAGGCTGATGCGGATTTTGTATCGTTATCAGCTGTATTAGCGGGTGTTAAAGATATTCGTGATGCGGTAACACGGGCGAAAAATAACAAAGAAAACCTGCAAATGAACACCTTGTTGTTTGTTGATGAGGTTCATCGTTTTAACAAATCTCAACAAGATGCTTTTTTGCCTCATGTCGAAGCAGGATTATTTACGTTCATTGGTGCGACAACTGAAAACCCATCGTTTTCATTGAATAATGCTTTGTTATCTAGGGCCCGTGTTTATACCTTAAAACCATTGCAGAAAATTGATTTGGCACGTATTTTGGAAAACAGTTTATCTGCCGTTAACTCTGCATTAGAAGAGCAAATCATTGAATTGTCAGACGATGCTCAACAACTGTTAATAAATGCAGCTGATAGTGATGCAAGGCGCTTATTAAACTATCTAGAACTGGCTATTAAGCTTATTCGGACGGATACCAAAAACCCAACAATTACATCGAGTCTCGTTAATGAAGTTGTATCAACAGGGCTTAGACGCTTTGATAACAAAGGCGAAGACTTCTACAACCAAATATCTGCTCTGCATAAATCCGTTCGAGGCAGTGACCCAGATGCCTCGCTTTACTGGCTAAAACGCATGTTAGACGGCGGCTGTGACCCTTTATATATTGCCCGACGGGTTGTACGGATCGCATCCGAAGACATTGGCAATGCCGATCCGAGAGCACTCGACATATCACTCAATGCATGGCAAACACAAGAACGTTTAGGAAGCCCAGAAGGGGAATTGGCCTTAGCGCAAGCCGTTATTTATTTAGCCTGTGCTGCAAAAAGCAATGCTGTGTATAAAGCATTTAACACGGTGACAACTGTTATAAAACAAACGGGAAGCCTTGAAGTTCCGATGCACCTGCGAAATGCACCTACAAAACTAATGAAAGATGAAGGTTACCATGCTGGGTATCGATATGCTCATAACGAAGTAGGGGGCTTTGCAGCCGGCGAAACGTATTTACCTAAAGAGTTACAAAACCAAGTTTTTTATGAGCCGGTAGAAAGGGGCTTAGAAATAAAAATTTCTGAAAAACTACGTCACCTAAAAAAACTTAATAAACAAACAACATAAAAAATTGCTGACCAGTTGTTAACCAAAGATAAATAGAGGAGGAGAGAATTTATTTTTAGCAACAACTAACCAACAATTTAAAATTTAAAATTTAAAATTATTTTTTCGTGAAAAACTTCATGAACTCTTCCTCACTGATTTTATTATCTTTATCAGCGTCAATTTCATCCCAATTATCAATAACACTGACAGATGCTCCGCTCTCTTGTTCACTTAGGAAGCCATCGACATTACTATCTAATGATGTCCATAATCTTTGTACACCTGACCCATCAGTTGCAATAGCTGCCATAACTTGCCCGGCCATAACGAATGATAAGGCGAGCATAATTAATAATGTAAATTTTTGATTTTTCATAATAAATCTCCATAACGTTTAAATAAATATTCACTGAATTTGTTCAGCAGTTATGAAAAGGCAAATACAATGCCAATTTAAATAAAAAAACATAAACCTCTGTTTTATATGATAAATATTATTAAATATAGTTTAAATGTTTATAATCTTAATTTTTCGATAAAAGCTTTATGTCTCCATTCAAAGACAATTTTAACTATTCTCTTACCCTAAAAAATAATAATGGAATATTCAACCACAAGGCCAACTGCTTGATATTTATGTTGTATTTTAAATTTATTTACCTCCATATTAAAAAAAACAAACATGTCGTGATATGGCGACGTTGCTGAGAGATAAATTTTTATGCACCTTACTATCAGTAAACATACGTTATTAAACGGACTATATTATTTACCCCGTCACTTTATTTCTTTAAGGTAACCCTATGAAAAAAACTTGTATTGTAATTAATTTGATAATCAGTTCGTTGCTTCTGAATGGTTGTACTACCTTATTATTTGATGAGGCTGGAACAAACCGTGTCGGTGAATATAAGGCTGAAAATGATGTCAATATAACTGCTAACGTAAAAGCCACTTTAATAAGAGATAATCAAATTGATGCCTTTGATATAAGGGTTGATAGTTACCAAGGTGTTGTAACCCTTTATGGGCATGCTAATAGTTATCCACAAATAACTCGTGCTATACGCTTGGCTAGAGCTGTGAATGGTGTTAAAAAGGTCAACTCTCAACTCGTTGTTATAAAGTAGTTAAATTATGAAAATTATTCTTATTCTTATTCTTGTTGCATCCGTATATTTTATTATTCAACGCGTTATGAATAACCCTGCCGCATCAAAAGAGAACAACCAAATTGGTAGTGAGTTTTTAGAAAAAAACAAACTAAAAGAAGGTGTTAAGACAACTGAATCTGGTTTGCAACACGAAACCATTACTACTGGCACAGAGACTATCCATCCCAAACCTTCAGACAGTGTTACCGTTCATTATCACGGTACGTTAATAGATGGTACTGTATTCGACAGTTCCGTAGAGCGTGGGGAGCCAGCCACATTTCCTTTAAACCGTGTCATAAAAGGTTGGACTGAAGGCCTGCAGTTAATGGTAGTGGGCGAGAAGACCCGCTTCTATATTCCAAGTAATCTTGCGTATGGCAATCAATCTATGGGGAAAATTGCGGGTGGTTCGATGTTGATCTTTGATGTGGAATTACTGGCAATTAATTAAAATACGTTTTAAAAAATGTCTAACTATCTTGATACTTAACACGTTCTTTAGAAAGTTCCACTTCATGGGTAACAGGCGTATTTAGAGCAACACCTTGCTGTAAAGACAAATCATATGCGGCACGATTAATAGCAAATTTCGCATCGAATAAGCCATATGTATTTTTAACCCAATAAGAAACACGCCAAACAACAGCGTGATCCCCATTTTCTACGACTGTGATTTTGGCTGGCTTCTCATTATTTAATGATTTTTCACTTTCGCAGGCTTGCTTGTAATCCCCCCGATAATTAATCGACGTTTTAAGTAGAAAATTCTTATAATGAAATAAAGGAGTTTTTTATGAAGAAGTCACGTTATACCGACAGTCAGATCCTGTCGATTTTGAAACAAAATGAATCCTGTTCAACCGTCCCAGATTTATGTCGAGAACACAGTATGAGTACGGCGACTTTCTATAAGTGGCGCTCTAAATATGGTGGCATGGACGCGTCGCTTATGAAGCGAATGAAAGAGCTAGAAGATGAGAACCGACGCCTCAAAAAGATGTACGCTGAAGAAAAGCTAAAGGCTGAAATCGTAAAGGAAGCGCTCGAAAAAAAGTGGTAAACCCATCTCATCGTCGTGAGATGGCGCAACGCGCCAACAACGAATTTAGCGTGGCTATACGCATTAGCTGTGTTGCTTTTGGTATCAGCGAAACCTGTTATCGCTACCAAGCTAAGTTATCGACTGAAAATGATGAAATAGCTGATTGGCTACTTCGTTTAAGTGTCGCTCACAAGCGCTGGGGCTTTGGTCTGTGCTTTTTATACCTTCGCAACATCAAAGGCTACCGTTGGAATCACAAGCGCGTATATCGCATCTATAGGGAACTCGAATTGAATCTACGCATCAAACCTAAGCGCCGTATCAAACGCAATAAGCCTGAAGCGCTGAGTGTTCCTGAAGCAATGAATCAAGTTTGGTCGATGGATTTTATGAGTGACAGGTGGAGTTATTTGGAAGTGACAATCAATCTGAAGTTCAACTTGATACGGTGTTACCTGACATTGTGAAAATCATGGATGTTCAACAAGAACAGCTAGCACGTAGTCTGGGTGAAGGCCATCGTGTCATTCATGGTGTGGCGGGGTCAGGCAAGACTTTGATTTTAGGTTATCGATGCTTATATCTCGCTAAAACAATGGGGAAACCCATACTGGTTCTTTGTTTTAATGTCACGCTGGCAGCAAAGCTTAGATCCTTTATTTCATCTAAAGGAATTGATTCACAAGTTCAGGTATATCACTTCCATGATTGGTGTACGCAACAAATTAAAACCTACCATGTAGATTTGATTGAATCTAATAAACCCTATTACGTGCGGACAGTGGAAACTGTAATTAATGCCGTGGAGGAAGGTCTAATACCTAGGGCACAATATGGTGCGCTTTTAATAGATGAAGGACATGATTTTGATGCTGAATGGTTAAAATTAGTGGTTCAAATGACAGATCCTGAAAGCCAGTCTCTCCTTTTGTTATATGACGATGCACAGTCAATTTATAAAGGTGGAACAGGGTTGGGTTTTAATTTATCTAGCGTTGGAGTTCAGGCAAAAGGGCGAACGACGATATTAAAACTAAATTATCGAAATACACGTGAGATTTTAGATTTTGCTTATGCGTTTGCAAGACAGTACTTTGATCCTCATGATGCTGATGATGATCACATACCTCTGATTGAGCCAGAAGCTGCTGGCATGAATGGACCCGACCCCGCCATACGTAGCTTTGCTAGCCTACAAGAAGAGATTAATTACGCTATAGAGTGTTTGGCAAAATGGAATAAACAAGGCGTTCAATGGGCTGATATGGCCATACTATATCCGACTATAAATGTTGGAAAAATGATAGTTAATCAATTGAGCACTTCAAATCTGCCTTATGCATGGTTAAAGGACAAGCAAAACAAAACTGCTTACAACAAAGAAAGTGACTGCCTGACTGTCCTAACAATACATAGCAGCAAAGGTTTGGAGTTTACTCGTGTCATCATTGTGGGTGTGGGAGTTGGCCATTTAAAAGATGATGAAAAACGGAGGCAACAAAACGCTCGTTTGCTTTATGTTGGTATGACAAGAGCGCAAGAATGTTTATTAGTTACAACGTCAGGGAGCAATGATTATAGTAAACGGATTTTAACTATTTAGTCTTAACGATGATAGAGGCGCTAAATCCGATGATGTAGTTATTTATTCTTAATTGCAAAGTTACACCTGAGTTACACCAGACAAAAACGCAATAAAAAAGCCCCAGCACGATTAAGTGCTGAGGCCTAGTATTCAATGGTGCCTGGGGCCGGAATCGAACCGGCACGGCCGTTAAAGCCGCGGGATTTTAAGTACGAGCCAACCACCTCTATGCCACCACTAAGTTGAAGGAAATTAAGCAAAAATTCCTTGGGCTATTTCTGAATTTTTATAGACGATATTATGCCGAAGTTAATATCGATTTTGTTGATTCATTGTTTGAGTAAGTCGAAGATACGTAATGATTTTTCAGTCGAAACTGTCGAAAAAAAACTGATTGGGTTTGGAAAAAAGACAGTTTGAGATTTTTTCAGGAGTGCGAATTTCTGTGGCGATTTCTCCCGAGGCTGACCATGGGGTGGCTGCCACCAAAAATACGCGAGAGGGGTGCCGAGAGGGCGAGTGGCGAGGAATTTTCCCGACCAGCCCGCCCAGATTTCGCGGTGTGAATCCTACTCAATTGATGCCATTGCGGCATTGATGGTATCAGAAGCACCTTGTGAAGCATCTAATAAAGCTGAGGAAGTTAGGTGGCTGTATTTGGCCGTAACTGAGATAACAGAATGTCCCAATAGACGTTGTATTTGATACAAGCTTGATGTCCCAGAGATCATTGAGGCATGGCTATGACGAATATCATGGATCCGAAAAGTACGAGGTAGACCAGCAGCATCACGTATGGATTTCCACCCGGTATGAATTGACTTTAAACGCGTTCCTGTACGTCTACTGGTAAATAGATACTCAGTAGTTGGATCCAGCTCATTGATGAGAGCCATTGCAGCATCATTTAGAGGCACTGTTCTTTGCCTTTTACTCTTGCTGTTCAAAGCAGTGATGGTCCATATTCGTTTTTCAAGTGATATCTGACTATGCGTTGCGCTAAGAGCTTCATTTAATCTCGCCCCGGTACATAACAAAAAAAGCAACACGTTACAGGTAGGCCGGTTTTTATGCGTTTTAAGTACTTTCAAAAGCCGTATGAGTTCATCTTCTGACAAGTAGTGCGCCACATGGGTGTCCTCGTTATACAGTGGTATCCGGGCTAGACAGTTCTTTGGGATGATTTCCCACTCAACAGCTAGGTAAAGTAATCTCTTAAGAAGCTTAACGTGATGATCTGCAGAATTAGCGGATAGCTTATCTTCAACTCTTAATTTACTATGAAATACCATAACTTCTTTTCTGGTAATTTGATCAAGACGTTTTCTTGCAAAAACAGGGCATATTCTGTTTTTGAACATCCCTAAATCTTTATCGAAGCTCCTTTTACGAATAGATGCGTAAGGAGTGTACTGCTCAGTAAAGAACTCACTGAGGGTGGGGATGTCATTGAGTGCAGATTTTTTAGCAGCAGGGTCAGCACCTAGATTTATTTCACTTTTGAATTTAACGACCAATTTGCGGGCCTCAGATAGTGAAATAACATCGGTTCGACCAAGCTTGAGGTGAGACGTTTTGCCCTCGGCATTGTTATATCTCAAGTAATACGTACCTATACCTTGGCTGCTACTTTGAACAGAAATGTACAGTCCAGATCTTTTTGAGTCGACATATTCAATCTTGCGTTTGTTGGGTGGGCATGTAAGTCCTTTCTTTATGAATGCATTATTGAGTTCTACTATCATGTGAGTTCCTTTTAGATTAATAATTTTTTTTAAAGTGAGTAGAAAGCCACCCCTATGAAAGCGGGTGGTTTGGTTCTATTTAGATGGTTAAATAATGCTTGGTTTTACCTACAGATTTAGCCCTGACTAGAGGTAATTCATTTATCTCAACGAGCAAGGACAGCCTTTGCCCAAAGCGAGAGCGCTCACCCCTGTCCATCTTCAGCCATCGCTCATAAAGAACCAGTTGAGCAGCACTTACATAGCTGTCAGCAGGGTACTTTTTTAGCGATTCCAAAACACCCAACCTGACCGCCTCAAGGGCAATAGGGTTTGTCATTTTGTTAGCAATGTGTCCTTTGATAATTTCTTCTTTTGTTAATTTTTTCATGTTAGTAAGCCTCTAAGTTAGTGATAGTGATTTTTCTGGTTTTTCCGCGAGTGAGTTCAACTTCAACCTGTTGGCTCAATAGGCCAGGCTTAAGTGCCTGTAAACGCCGTGACAGCATGGAAGGGTTATCGGGTAGTTTTCTTTTGCGCGAATCGTATTCTGGGAAAAAGCTTAAAATATCAGTTAACAATTCTGTAGGAGTGCCTGACCAATCAGTACGGGGTCCACCTGTCACCATTTCATAAATGATTGAGCCGAGTGGGTCGCTAAGAACTGCTTCACGCTGACGGTCCTGAAGTGAGTCACTGTAAGCTTTTTGTAGAGAACTTTTTTCTAAACCGGCAATCTGCTCAACAGCGGCAAGATACTTAACAAATCGAATCATGCGTTGCGGATGGGTTACTTCGACTGTGTCTACGATTTCAAGCACTTTAGCTAACAACTCAAGCAACCCTTTAAAGATACTAGGTAAATCTTTATGAAAGTTTTCGGTGAGTAACTTTTCATCAATGCGTTTATCTTCAGGTATAGAGTCAAGATCAATAAATACACACCTTTGTGCCAAATCAGGCTCCACAATAAAATCGTGAATACCGTTTAGGACAAGCGGTACCTTGAAAAAATGTGTAACCAACTCATCGTCTGTGTAAAGCCGGCGGGTAGGGTCGGTGCCACCTGTTACCGCAATACATAAGATGTCAGACCACTTTTTAGACAAGTAACGAAGATTATCGTAAATAAGAATGAAAGCATGGTTGCTTGCGATCACCATATCTTGGCGGTTTGTTGGGAACCCCTGAATACCTAAAGAATTCGGGTCAACAAGGTTTCTTATTACCAATTTACAGAGCGTACTCTTTGAAGACCCTTGCCCGGCAATAATGACTAAGATTGGGTAACTTGTTGAGCTATTTCGCTCGGTTGATAAGGTGTAACACATCCATGTAATCAGCAACCACGCAGGGATCTTAGCCATATTTAGATACGTAAAGATAAGATCTAAATCACCAGTAATAAAAGGCCCAGTTGATACGAAAGGTAAGGTGGACGCACTGCGACTAAACAGAACGTCGCAACCTGTATTCGAACTCTTTAATTTGCCGTTCTCTAATATGTAGCGTTTTTGAGTATCGTCACCTACATCAATAATGCAGCCATTAGGTATTTCCGCGACACGATTCTTGATTTCAAAGTGCTTTTCAGAAGCTTCAGCATGATCAGCAAGTAGAGACTGCGCCTCTTCGGTTTGCCTACGTGATAGTTTTAACCCCAGCTCCTTTGCTTTATTGGTAACCTCTTTCTTGCCGGGCTTAGATAAGATATGTCCAGAAGCAGGGTTACTACTACTGAACTTAATAAAGGTAGGAACTTGGTTGTGATCTAAGCCAGAATCTAATGCAGGATCATCAATTAAAGCCTGACAAACGGTATCTATGTTTTCCCTAGACTTGCTCATAAAGCACCTCCCAGAGACAGCAAGTGGCATCTCGAGTCCTATACGTTCGTCTAAGAAAGCTTTTTGCGATTAAACTCCGCCGAGATTTACTGCTATTTATCATTATATTTCTCTCATTAATTAAAAAATGAGCCGAGCTTTAGCTGGACTTAAACCAGATTTAAACCGGACTCATGAGAGATTATTGGACTGAAATTAAAGGTTTTAAATGTTACCCAGGGTGCCGAAAAGGGGGTTACCCCCCCCTTATGCTAATCAGAAAATAATGACTTTAATAAAGGAGCTTTTATTTTATGTTGAGTTGTTTTTTCTCCTTTGGCGTTCTATTTCTATCGGGCCGGATAATAGTAGGGAGAGTCTTAAAAAAAAGATCAGAAAAACCTATACCCGGATACTGTTCTTTGACCCAAGCCTCAATGAAATCATTTTTGGGTAGATGCTCAGGCGAACCATCACGCCATAGATCTTTCACTGCATGGTCAAGGACATCCAATAGAGTGCTTTTGTAAGCTCTTTTAGACTGTGGCGGCAATGGTTGGGAGGGTATTGTTATCCGAAATACCTTATAAGCTATGTCTATGACGCTGTCTTTTGTAAATTTTATGTTTCCAGGCTCATCAGTAGCTATTTCCAATGGACAGACGATGTCTGGATTTTTTGCAAGTGCGCACAACTCGGTTAGATAATTTCTAATGACATGAGATTGTTCAACTCGATGTTTAGCAATTTCAGCTATGTGTTCCAAGTGCTCAAGTTCAGAAATATCGACTGCACTTTGCTTTTGAGTCGTGTATTCATGAACACTCAAAGATGCATCATCGTATATCTCAGCCAGCTCTTCATAAACCGTCCTAGTATGTTGGCCTAAAGTTATGCCCATCATCAATGTAACGGACTCTTCAATGGTTAACGCGTCAGGTATTTTCATGTGTATTAAATTTGTATGAGTTGTGTTTACAGTTTCTCATGATAAAACAATGATGCGCATGAAAAAACAGCTTGTGACCCGACGCTTCCGGCGAAGGTGGCGAAACTCAAAATTACCGCAAATTGTTACCCCATATGGAGAGGCGACGTAGCGACAGGGGCGACGGGCAGAGAAATATTTTTTTCTGGATGCTGTAGCATTAAATTCTTCTCAGGCGTTGCATTTTTCAAAACAACCGCCAACCAAATACCTATGTATATTTTTTTAAGAAAAGAAAAAGTTAATAACTTAAATCATTAAGAATCATAAAGATGATTAAAAATGGAGCAATGAGCAGTTTCCTAAATGAAATAAATCATGATGAAGAGATTATGAGGTGAAGTAAGCCGCAGACGCTAATAAAAGAGAAAACTTTGGGGGTGAATAAGTTTTATTAATTTGTCATTAATAAAATCATTCATGGAACCCCATGCTTTCTTTGTTGATGCAGCGCGTGAGTCCCGCCGGAATGCCCCAAGTGGTCACAGCGAAATGCCCCGAATGGTCACAGCTGGAAACCCCGATTTCACCCGGAGGTAGTCCCAGAGAAAACAATAAAAGCTACCCAAGGCAATCGACGCAATTGACGCCTCGTCGCCACCCTATGTAGCCCAAGGGTCACGGCAGCATTTGCCCCGCGCCGGTTACGTCGGGTCGTCATATGTATGCGTGAATTATGGCCAAAAAAAAAAATAAGGGAGGGGCAGTCCTGCAAGGTGGCGATGGTGTGCCTGTGGTGATTACATCGAAGAGGGGCGTAACTGCCCTAGAGGTGGCCACAGAAAAATTACCCGCAGTTGTCCGACGCTCCCGACGACCTGTCGCCATCTGATGTACCCCATGAATACCCCGCAGTTTTTCATCGCGTCACTTACGTCGGGGGCGTCAGGTGTATCCGCAAATTATTACCAAAAAAAATAAACGAGGGCCGCCCACACTCATCCACCGTGATTTTCATCAGTAGACAAGCGTGGGGTAGGAGGTGATTTACAAGCCCAATTGCTTGCGTTTAGTGGCGAGATAATCCATCAAGAAGTCCTGAAGGACGTCCTCGGGGTAATCATCCCAGCACCCATCGAGTATAGCGATTGCCATCTCTTCATAGTGGTCAAATTGTTCTTGAGGTGACTGCGAGGGGAGTACGTTGGAGTGCTCATCGATGTAAGCCGCCACTTCTTTAAGTGTGCGGCTCATAGCAATAAATCATCTGAGTCAAAGGTGTCGAGCGACTCACCTGAAGATTCGGTGATGATGCAGTCTAAAGCTTCAATGGAGCTTTGTTGCTGAGCTATATGGTCAAAGTTGATGTGGTTGTCATAAGTGTTTTGGTTATAGAAAACGTTTGAATAGTTCATGGTAATTTGTCCTTTATTAATATGTAGAAGATATAAATTGATGTGAGTGCAGCTAAGGTTTGCGCGGGGTAGATATAGAGAAAGAGGCCAACAAGACCTACCGCGAAAACGGGTAAGTACCTGAAAGAAAGGCCGGTGATGATTAAGCCGAAAAGTACCATTAAGAGCATGCTGTCTCCTGAGTTGCCTTGTAGTTAAAGGGATGGGGGAGACGCGTTTGTTCTTAAGTAATTATTCAGTGTTGGGTTGGTAAAGAGAGATGGAAAGCAGTAAGAGGAAATACGGTGGAGAGGGGTGTTGGTTGGGTGAATAAATTGTTAAGTTAACTTTTGCAGCTTCTTAATGAGTGCCTTGAATGACTTTGCGTCAATACATTGGTGAAATCTTTTTAATTCGCCGATTGGTTTAACGAAGCCTTCATTACGAAGGGCAGCCATAAGGAAAGCTGGTGTGTTGACTGATTTACCCCTAAATAACGGTTGAAGTGCAACTGAGGTAAGGCGAGAAGGGTCAGTTTGTGAAAACAGAATGCGCTCAATTTCAGAGATAGGTATTGATTCATCACTGAAAAAACCACCGCCGCTATTTGATGTGATGCGGATATGAAGTGCCTTTTTGTTATCTAGACTGAACTCATAGCCTATCTCTCCGTTGCCGGATAAGGCCTGACAAGAGGATGTTTTTATGATTTGGTTGGGGTGAATGGAGGGTGGGTTTTGTTTGTTAGACGTTGGGGGGTTGTCTTGCGGTTTTTTCATGTGGATCTCCGTAGGTCATATTGTTGGTGAGAAGTGCAGGAATTTAAAATGTGAATACGATACGCACGGCAAAGCACCCAAAGGTTATTCTGTGGGGCTGTTAGTGGAGGTTGCTTACTTGGGAGTTATTAACGGTTCTTGTGTGTAGGTATTCATATAAGATACTTAAAATCTCGCATCTATTGTTGTGAGGTAATAACACTATATAAATTTTTTGATAAAGTTCTTTTATAGACATATTTGTTTTGGTGGTCAGTAAAAACTATAATATTGTTTCAATTCGCCACTCTTGAAAATGGAAGCTATGAGTTTAAAAAGTGGGGCAGAAGTGTCTAAGTGTAAAGATTACAGGTACGCGTTATGGAGAACGTGGGAAGAAGAAAAACCTAGAGTAGTATTCGTCTGCTTAAACCCCTCGACAGCGGATGAAAATGTTAATGATCCCACTCTTAATAAGTGTATTAAATATGCAAAATCATGGAATAACGGAAAATACGGCGGTGTTTTAATATTAAATCTTTTTGCTTTTAGAGCGACCAAACCATCAGACATGAAAAAGGCCAATGATCCGATTGGAATAGACAATAATAATTATCTTAGAAAATTACCAAGAACTAGTGATTTGATAATAGCAGCTTGGGGTAACCATGGCGCATACAAACGCCGTTCAAAAGAAGTTCTTGAAATACTTCCAGACGTGCATTATTTAAAACTCAATAAGACCGGTGAACCTTCTCACCCTTTATATTTAAAAAAGGATATAAAGCCAACTCCAATGGTTTAATAAAGACATGGCTCCCCCATTAAATTTCATTGCTTCGTTCATTAGAATAAAAACTATTGATAAAAAAGCCCTAGCACCGCGAGGGTAACTAAGGCTTTGATATATGGCTCCTCCTAAATACTAACAACTCTAATTAAATACTCGCAGATGTCCGTTCTTGTAGAAGCAATATCCGTAATAATTAAAGTGTCCGCTATTGAAGAAAAGTTTCCTGGTGGAATTTGTAACTTTGAGGCCAACATACCAAGCGTTCCATTCTGCAATGATGATGAGCTTGTTATGGTCAAGTTTATGAGTCCAGACGATGTGGGAGAATATATAGCAACTTTAGAAGAACACGGGTTACGTTATGTTAAAAATGATGTCGCATTGGATATGGTTGTCGCTGACCAAAGAACCGGCTTCCTTGTCGCATGTGATTGGGCCGAGGTTGGGAATCTAACTCACGATGAAAACCCCAATATGCAAGTGACTGCATGTCGGCTTAAGAACTCTGACACAGGCGATTTTATTGCTCCGGATAAATGGGTTTACGAAGGGTCTCTCAGTCAAACTTTTTCATTTACCCCTCTTGGGCAACTTGAAAAGAGCCTAACTTTTCTTCGTCATGAAGACGGGGTCGACGTTTATTTAAATAAATTAACTGGGCAGATATCTTATATAGTCCGATCATCTAATGATAAAAGGTGAGTGGTTTTTTTCTCAGTATAATCAACAGCCTGAGAAGACATTACTGCTCCTCTTTAACTAGCATAGTTAAGCAGTCATGTACCTCCGGTTGGACACAAGAAAAAACAACTTTCTTCACTAATGTTTCTCCGCCTAACGCTTTCGACACCTCTCTTATTGCAATAGTACAGGCTTCCTCAATTGGGTAGCCATATACACCTGTGCTAATTGCGGGAAAAGCAATAGATGTTAAGCCATTTTCATTCGCTAAACGCATAGTCTCTTTGTAACATGACGCAAGTTGCTCCGCCTCATTGCGCTCACCACCAAACCACTGCGGCCCAACGGTATGGATAACATATTCAGCAGGCAGGTTATATCCGGCAGTTATTTTAGCTTCGCCAACCTTGCACCCATCTAGAGTAAGTGTTTCTTTTTCGAGGCCTCTTCCTGCTGCTTTATGTATGGCCCCACATACACCCCCGCCTGCCATTAAGTACTTATTAGCCGCATTAACGATAGCGTTTACTTCTAGTGTTGTTATATCTGCATAAATTATTTCTATCGCAGTGTTCAAGAGCACTCTCCTGTTATCGTTTCACCAAATTGAGAGTTATAGAAATAAAAGGGTTTCTTAGCTTTCCACCACTCAACCCGAATAATATGAACATACATATCAGTAAAAAAGACTCCTCTAAAAGAATTTTTATCATCCGGCAGAGATGTCACTACTAAGTCACGCGTATAATTTAATTTTTCTTTTCCTGTCGTAAGTGATATAGAAACTTTGCCTTTACCCACGGGCCATGAGTTTATATTAATCAATTCGTCCCCTTTTCCGAGTAAAGAGACAAATTTATTCAACGTTTCTGGCAATACTATTTCAAATTTCCAATCTTCTACCACATTGCCGACAGAAATATTCTGAGCATTGCACCCTATAGTAAGTGGTGATGCCCAAAGCGGCGAAGCAACCACTATTAATAAAAGAGCAATAATAAGTCTTCTTAATTTCATTGTTTTCACCATTTGAAGGTTGGGTTTGTTTGCGTTTTCATTGGTAACTCTTCAGCATGGCACATTTGCAATATAACAACTATGAAATAAAAATAAGAGCTTATCATATTCACCCATCCACAAACAAAAAAGCCCTAACGTCTTTCGATGCTAAGTCTTTGATTATATTAGCTCCTCCGACTGGGCTCGAACCAGTAACTCAATGATTAACAGTAAGCAGTTCGTCTAATTAAGGGGTTCTGGGGACATTCCGTCCTAATGTAACACTTATCGCTACATCCTATGTA
>OJHO01000005.1_pt1 | contig 181354 bp, 200 predicted proteins | sample 1595311 | NCBI WGS metagenome assembly OJHO01 (sample SAMN05416879, study PRJEB24817) | seawater metagenome | isolation source: Sea water | place: Canada:Atlantic | collected 2013-11 | reverse complement strand
TCTGGTTCTGGTTCTGGTTCTGGTTCTGGTTCTGGTTCTGGTTCTGGTTCTGGTTCTGGTTCTGCTACGCTTTCTTCTTCATCCATATCTAAAGAAACCTCAATATCATCATCGTCAACTCCATCCAACGCTTCTTCTGCTGGAGGTTCTGGCACAGCTTCAACGTCGGTTATTGACTCATCATTTATAACTTGGAACGTCTCTTGACTTAAATAGATATCCGATAACTCACCCACTGACTCGTGGAAAAATGAAATGTCGTCTAAATCATTTCCTAGCTGCGTCTTAACGAAATTTTTAACGCAGGCTTTTTCACCATCGAGAATTTGCGCCACATATTCACTCGCTTTATCTTCAGATACGCCGATGGCAATTACCTTCTGATACAACGCTTTTTTTCTATCGTCTTGCCCTTCTTCCATTTTATGAAGTAACGAAGATAGCGCCTCTCGACGTACCTTCTTTTTCTTTTGAGCCATAAAAAAAACGAACCCTATTCCAACTAGCAACACCAACAACACTTCACTTAATATAATCAATACGCTTGTATTCATCTAAATTTGCTCCATATTTTCGTACGCTACGGGAATATCATCGCTCTTATCCGTTGCCTTGTTATTTAGAGCATGCCCATACAACTCAAGCATAATCTCTTTACTTTCCATTAAGTCATCTACATCTCTTGAGCTTGAAAACATCCGCGTATATTCCGTAGACACATCATCAAGTGTTTCTAATGCCGATGATAACTGCTCAGACAATCTTTCTTTTTCAGCAACAGCAATGTTAAGCGCTGCTTGAAGCTTAGCTGAGGATTCCCCATCTTTCTCAATAGCACCGACTTCATTTGTAGCTAAGTTTTTAATAGCGTCCCAATAAGGTTCTGATAACGAATTTACATGCTTATCCAAAGACTTAAGGTGTGCAGCCTCTTTTAGCAAAAATATTTTCACCACATGCTGATAAAGATTCGTTTCTTTTTTATGTATCTCATCTAACAACAGCTCCAAAGACTCTTCATCAAACGCTTGAAGCTCTGCTATTTCAATATTGTCATCTTTTCGGTTGTTTTTTTTCTTTTTTAATTTTTTAAGTAAAACCGACACAGCCTCCCGTTCCTTTGTTTTACCTTTTCCACTCATAAAATAGAAAAAACCAACAAATACCAACGCAAGTATTATAATTTCGGCAGCGAGCAGCCATGTCAACATATCTGAATTCATGTCGATAGTTTATTAATTAGCGCTTCGTCAGCTTTTGCAGCTCTTCCTTTAAAGAACCTAAATCCAAAGAAACCAGCTGCTCCTAGCAAGAGGTTAACCAATAAGATAATGCCCGCTGTTACCATCCAATTACCTTCTTCAGCCTCTTCAACTTCCGCCACTTCTTCTCCAGTAGCTTCATCTTTTCCTTTGTCCTCACCAACCGCCTCAGGGCAGCTTAAATCAGTCTGTTCGGTGTCGGTCACCTCTTCTGGCACTTCTATTCCAGCATCTGTTAGTACTTTCCGAAATTCTGGCTTAATTTCAACTGTTTTTTCTTTTGGCTTTGGCCCCACATGAATTGTCATTGTTTCAACACGTTCAAATGTATTGCCTTTTGCCCGTACAACCATTTCATAAGCGCCTTCTTTTAAGTCCTTTCCTATATCTGCAAAAAAGTAGCCACCCGCAATCATGTCTTGCTCCATATCAATAACCGTCTTCTTGCCACGCTTATTTTTTAATTCAATGGTCGCTTTTACAACATCTAAAAAATTGCTATTGGTTACCAACTTACCTTTCTCAGCTAATAGCATTTTTATTCGTGAATCCTCACCCGATATAATTACTTTTGGTAGCCGATCAACTGCCATTTGTAATTTTGTTGTAATGAAAATTTCATTGTCCGGGCTTGCTGGGGCAATTAGTCTCCAATCACCTTCTATAGGGTTTGTAACGGTAACAATGTCATAACGCTTTTCGCGGTGCCAATCCACGCCATTTGGTTTGTTATCTCGTCCAAAATCCATGCCTTCTGGGTCATCCAGCTGTGTAGCACCAAACCCTTTTTTCCTAAATACGACTGCTGTAAATTGCCTAACTGCATCGTCAATTACAAATTTATTGGCCACTATTGGAATACTGTTTTTCTGGACCAATCGCTTATTGACTCGTAGAAGCGCGCGCTCTAGCTGTGCCGGAGTTTTTACCCAGTCATACCAACCGTTTGTATCCATCGCTAATTTTTCAAGCAGTTCTTTATCTGCATCGTCAGAAAATGCGATGACATGCACATAAACGCCCAATTTTTTCAACCGTTCTAGTTGAATAGTTTGAATTCTATCCTTAGATGCAAGGTTGTTTTTTTTGTTGCTACCAACTGATACCTGTCCGTCCGTCAACACGACAACATGCCTTTTCGCGGTATTGTCTGGAACCACCCAATCCAGGGTTGAAACAGCTAGTGCTTTTTCTAAATGGCTCACTTCGCCTTTGGCGTATATTTTTTTAACTGACAGCAGTGCCTTTGCTCTCCATCCATCACTCACTTTAGAAAGAGGCATTATTTCTGTTACCCGATCATCAAACATCCAAATGCCCGTTCGAGCACCGTTTGGTAGCAATTTGGCAAATAGCACTATGGAGGATTGCCTAAACCCTTCAATATCCGATGTCGCCATATTTTTAGAAACATCCACTAAAATACGAACATCTAATGTTTTATTTGCTTCTTTACCAAACGTTGCAGCCAAAGACTGGGGGCACACAAAAATCAGTGCTAACACGCACAATGATATTAAATTAAAATATTTTTGCATTTACCCGCCTTAAATTCGTAACCAAATAGAATACTGTTAGTAAACCTAATGGCAAATTTTGTGCCAAACAAAATTTGTTTGTTTATTGACCTTTACATCGGCCAAAAGGGGTAAAACTTAAGAAGCTTTGGGCTATGAGCGCTCTAGTACGGCAACAGCCGGCAATTGTTTGCCTTCTAAAAACTCAAGGAACGCACCGCCTCCAGTGGAAATATACGACACTTTTTCGGCTATATTATATTTATCGACAGCCGCCAGCGTGTCGCCGCCCCCGGCTATTGAGAAACCATCGCTAGCCGCAATAGCTTCTGAAAGCGTTTTTGTACCACCTGCAAATTGATCAAACTCAAAAACACCTAATGGACCATTCCAAACGATTGTGCCCGATGTTTTTACAATATCCGCGTATTGCTTTGCAGTTTGAGGACCTACATCTAAAATCAAGTCATCTTCTTCAAGGTCTTGTACTAATTTAACTGTCGCCTCTGCTGATTCTGAAAACGCTTTGCCACACACCACGTCAATTGGTACTGGAATACTTGCGCCGTTTTTTTCAGCTTTCAGCATCAACGCCTTAGCTTGCTCAATTAAATCTGGCTCGTATAGCGATTTCCCAACGGGATGGCCTTGTGCAGCAATAAACGTATTGGCAATGCCACCGCCAACAATTAGCTGATCTACCTTGTCGAGCATTGAATCCAAGACAGTTAACTTTGTTGATACTTTTGCACCACCCACAATGGCTAACATTGGTTTTGCAGGTTCAAACAATGCCTTACCCAGCGCATCCAACTCTGCCGCTAACAAGGGCCCAGCACAAGCAATAGGTGCGAACTTGGCAACCCCGTGCGTAGATGCTTGCGCTCTGTGCGCTGTGCCGAACGCATCCATTACAAAAACATCGCATAATGCAGCCATTTTTTTTGATAGTGCTTCGTCGTCTTTTTTCTCACCCACGTTAAAGCGTACGTTCTCACACAAAACAATATCGCCAGCTATACCATCAACACCGTTCAGCCAATCTTTTTCTAAACGTACTGTTTTACCTAACAATGTAGACAAATGCTCAGCCACTGGCTTCAAGCTGAATGCCTCATCATATTCGCCTTCCGTTGGGCGGCCTACGTGCGACATTAACATCACCATGGCGCCAGCATCATGCGCTTGTTGAATCGTTGGCAAACTGGCCCGAATTCTCGCATCGCTCATCACTTTTCCATCTTTTATTGGCACATTCAAATCCTGACGAATAAGCACACGCTTTCCAGATAAGTCTAATTCTTGCATCGATAAAACGGTCATAACGAACTCTTAATGATTTTTAAATAAGGCCTTTAGCAGCAGCGACTAACTTAGCGGACGTAATACCAAAGTATTCAAACAACTCTTTAGCCGGCGCAGACTCGCCAAAACAGTCCATACCAATGACAGCGCCATTGAGGCCTACATATTTATACCAAAGCCCTGTTGTTCCCGCTTCAATCGCTGCTCTTGCCGTGACAGATGAAGGCAATACAGATTCTTTATATGCACTATCTTGTTTATCAAAAATATCCGTACACGGCATAGAAACCACACGAACTTTAATGCCGTCTGCTGTCAGTGTTTCAGCCGCCGCTGTCGCCAGCTCAACTTCTGAACCGGTGCCCATTAATATTACCTGTGGCTCACCATCACAATCTCGCAAGATATAACCACCTTTTGAAATCATCGCCACTTGTTCTGCAGAACGATCTTGGTGCTGTACATTTTGGCGTGTAAACACAAGCGCAGATGGTGTGTTTTCGCTTTCTACCGCACACTTCCAGGCCACCGCAGATTCCACCGCATCACAGGGGCGCCAAACATCTAAGTTTGGAATTAAACGTAAACTAGAAACATGCTCAACTGATTGATGCGTTGGGCCATCTTCACCCAAACCAATCGAATCATGCGTATAAACAAAAATATTTCGCAGCTTCATTAACGCCGCCATACGTACCGCATTACGCGCATAATCAGAGAACGTTAAGAACGTTGCACCGTAAGGAATAAACCCACCATGCAGCGCCATACCGTTTTGAATCGCACTCATGCCAAATTCACGTACGCCGTAATGTAGGTAATTACCATTAGCATTGCTGCCGTCCACATCAGTACAACCTGCCCATTCTGTTAAGTTTGAACCAGTTAAGTCCGCAGAACCACCTAGAAACTCTGGCAATAATGGGCCAAAACCATTCAGTGTATTCAGTGATGCTTTTCGAGAGGCAATTGTTTCACCTGCTTGCTGCGTTGCCTGGATAAATGCTGACGATTTCTCAGCCCAATCATCTGACAATTCACCTGATAAACGACGCAGTAACTCATCTGCCAATTCTGGGTATTCACCCACATACGCTTCTAGTAGCTCATCCCATTTTGCTTCGGCTTGCTCACCTTTATTACTGCCATCCCAAGCAATTTTTATGTCGTTAGGAATTTCGAACGCAGGCGCTGACCAACCTAATGCTTTTCTTGTGGCTGCAATCTCTTCCGCACCTAATGGCGCACCATGCACGTGATGCGTTCCTTCTTTATTTGGCGCACCAGAACCAATTACTGTTTTACAACAAATCAGTGTTGGCTTATTCGTTTCTTTTTGGGCTTGTTGAATGGCTTGCTTAATGTCATCAGCATCGTGTCCATCAACACCGCGAACCACATGCCAACCATACGATTCAAAACGCGCAGGCGTATCATCGGTAAACCAACCTTCCACATTACCATCAATCGAAATGCCGTTATCGTCCCAAAACGCAATCAGCTTGCCTAAGCCCAGTGTGCCCGCATAAGAACATGCCTCGTGAGAGATACCTTCCATCAAACAGCCGTCACCCATAAAGGTATAGGTGTAATGATCAATAACAGAATGCGCTGGTTTATTAAATTGTGCAGCCAACACCTTTTCGGCAATCGCCATACCAACAGCATTGGTGATGCCTTGGCCTAATGGCCCAGTCGTTGTTTCTACGCCCGGCGCATAACCGTATTCAGGATGGCCCGGTGTTTTTGAATGTAATTGGCGGAAATTACGAATTTCTTCAATGTCTAAATCGTAACCCGACAAATGCAATAAAGAATAAAGCAGCATCGAACCATGGCCGTTTGAAAGAACAAAACGATCACGATTCACCCAATGTGGGTTAGCCGGGTTATGCGACAAAAAGTCATTCCACAATACCTCAGCGATATCCGCCATACCCATCGGCGCACCCGGGTGACCTGAGTTAGCTTGTTGAACAGCATCCATACTAAGGACACGAATGGCGTTAGCCAGCATTTGGCGTGAGGGTGATTGGCTCATTGTCTTTGCTTATTAAAGTAAGTGTAATAACCAGCGCCTAGCGCACAGGTTTTGAAACGGTGAATTTTACACTGAACAGCAAAGAAGATATAGCGCTAGTCAGCTTCTTCCTTATCTGTAGAACAGCCTTTTTTATCCGCTAACGTTTTTTGCTTCGCCTCTTGTTCTTCCCACAAATCAAGTGCGTTGAAATACGTATCCCAAACACAGGGGCAACACCCACCACCGCCACAACAATCGTCGTTTTCGGGACGTTCTGGTTTGAGTATCTCTTTTTGTAGCGTCTTCATTGCTGTTAATTATAACAAGCTTAGGGTTTTTGGCCTGAAGACCGAGTCAGTTTTTTGCCGACATCAACAATATAGTCAAACCGAACGCATTATCCCTTCATAGTGACTTACGCCCTTGTGGTAAAGAGCAACCAGAGAAATACCGCTCACTTCTCGTTTTTGATCTAATTCCCCTTTTAACCTCACCGAATGTTGGTTGTTTTTATAGAGCTTTCTGTTGTGGTTGTTTGAGCCTGCTTTTTGGTGAGTTCCACAACAGCTATAAAATCAACGAACTTGAGGGAACTGTAGGTGAGGTTTTAGGGTTGCCTTTTTTGGTTCGTTTTTTGGCAACGCAAAAAATGAACATCGCCTGCGGCAGCAAAAAACCAATAATAAACTATGTTATCTTAACCTCATGGAACCCAAACTTAATTCCCAGTTTGCTCTTTAATATGTTATTAACAGGAATTTCATTCCTGCTATATAAGGAAATTAAGGGGAATTACAATTCCTGTTAATAACGAGTTAAACCCCCAACCCCCTAGCTCTCATATAAGCATAATCAGAAACACTAGACCATTTCATAGCCTGTTCCTGAAACTCACTATACGACGCATAAACCTTTTGCGAGAACGGATCCCTGTCCACCACCTCTTGCACAACTTCATTTGATAACGTATGAAGCTTTTTCAACACATCATCGGGCAACGGTTTTAAATTAACTTGATGCTTATTAACCAAGGTATCTAAGGCCGTATTATTTTTAGCAGTAAACTCAGATAGCATATCCATATTGGCATCTTTACAGGCGTGTTTCACGATCGCTTGTAAATCTTTTGGCAGCGAAGCAAACGCTTCTTTATTAATAAACGTTTCCAGCGTGGAGCCAGGTTCGTGCCACCCCGGGTAATAGTAATTTTTTGCTGCTTTATACAAACCAAAAGCCAAGTCATTATATGGGCCAATCCATTCCGTTGCATCAATAGCGCCTGACTGTAAGGAGGTGAATATTTCACCGCCTGGCATATTCACAGGTGTTCCGCCTGCGCGTTTTAGCACTTCGCCCCCTAAACCGGGGATGCGCATTTTTAAACCTTTTAAATCATCCACTGAGTTGATTTCTTTACGGAACCAGCCGGCCATTTGAACACCTGTATTGCCTGTTGCCATCGGCACCAAGTTGAACTGGTCATATAACTCCTCCCATAGCTCCAAACCACCGCCGTAATAAAGCCATCCATTGACTTCTTGTGCCGTCATTCCGAAGGGAATAGCCGAGAAAAACTGTGTCGCTTCGTTTTTACCTTTCCAATAATAAGCCGCGCCATGGCCCATTTGTGCGGTACCTCTTGAAACCGCATCAAACGCTTCAAATGCTGGCACTAGCTCATTCGAACCATACACTTTTACGCGAATTCGACCACCAGTCATTTCTTCTATGGTTTTGGCTAAATAGTTTGCATTCGTGCCCAATACAGGGAAATTTTTTGGCCACGTCGTCACCATTTTCCATTTGAATTCTGGCTTTGCTGCGTATGCTTGCGAACCCATTACCATCGCCCCGGTTGCCAGTGCGCCTGCACCCGCTGATTTAATAAAGTCACGACGTTTCATAATCCACTCCAATTTAAAATAATTTCATGATAGGCTAATCGAAATTGAACCTAACGTCACCTTAACTTACCGGTATTTAAATTAAATGAATGTAATTGAAGCAAAACTAGAAAAAGCACTGTATGCATCACGTTGGCTCTTAGCACCTTTATATATAGGGCTTAGTCTTGCGCTAATTTTATTGTCTATAAAGTTTTTTCAAGAAGTTTTTCATTTTTTCCCTCTTATTCTTGCGTCTAATGAATCACAACTGGTTCTTGTTATCCTTTCCATGGTTGATATGGCATTGGTCGGCGGCTTAATCGTAATGGTTATGCTCAGTGGTTATGAGAACTTTGTTTCACGTATTGATATTGAAGAGGGTGAAGAAAAACTATCTTGGCTTGGCAAGCTTGATTCGGGGTCCCTAAAACAAAAAGTGGCCGCTTCTATTGTGGCTATTTCATCCATTCATTTATTACAAAAATTTATGGATGCAGAACAAATCGACAACGAAAAACTCATGTGGTTTGTAATCATTCATATGACGTTTGTACTATCAGCCATTGGTATGGCATGGGTCGATAAAATGAACCAACGTTAACAAAATAATAATATTATGAAATATAAAAAACTCGGCAGAACTGATTTAGATGTTAGCTTAATTGGCCTTGGCACCATGACGTGGGGGCGACAAAACACTCAAGACGAAGGCTTCGAACAAATGGATTATGCGCTTGATAAGGGCGTTAATTTTTTTGATACGGCTGAAATGTACGCCGTTCCCCCCACGCCAGATACGTACGGAAAAACTGAAGCTATTATTGGTAATTGGTTTGCATCACGTAACAATCGCGAAAAAGTAATTCTTGCTTCTAAAATTGCTGGGCCTGGCCTTAAATGGATTCGGGGTGGCGATTACACCATTGATAGAAAAAACATCTTGGCCGCGCTTGAAGACAGCTTGACTCGCCTTAAAACTGATTACATTGATTTATATCAACTGCATTGGCCAAACCGTGGCTCTTACCACTTTGGGCAAGTTTGGGGCTATGCGCCAGATTTCGACAAACAAGCCGTTGAAGACAATTTCATTGAAGTGCTTGAAACACTACAAGGACTGATTAAAGAAGGGAAAATTCGCCATGTCGGCTTGTCTAACGAGACGGCCTGGGGCACATCTAAATGGTTAGAGTTAGCTGAAAAACATAACCTTCCTCGCATGGCCTCTATTCAAAATGAATATTCATTAATGGCGCGCCACTTTGAGCCGGATTTAAGCGAAATTGCGATTCATGAAGATTGCGGCCTTCTAGCTTGGTCGCCGTTAACGCGCGGCATGATCAGCGGAAAATATTTGAATGGGGCAATGCCAGAAGGTACTCGGCTGTCTCTTGAAACAAGGGGCGAGCACCGCGCATGCCCACAGACTGACGCTACCATTGAAGCCTACATAGCGTTAGCAAAAGAACATAACTTGGACGTTTGCCAAATGGCCCTAGCCTTTGTTAATCAGCAACCTTTTATGACGTCTAATCTAATAGGCGCAACCACAATGGAACAGTTAAAAAGCAATATTGCGTCCATTGATATTGGGCTATCTAAAGACGTTATGGACGGCATCAAAGCCATAAGAAAGCAATACCCCATGCCATTTTAACTTCAGCAGCTGGCATACCGTCGCGGTACAATAAGCGACTTTCCCAATTCAGGATAATTTTGTGACCAATAACGATGTTTTACGCCGTATTCGCTATACCTTCGATTATAGCGACCCAAAAGTAATTGAAATATTCGGCCATGCCGGTTTAGACATTACCCGTGAAGAATTAAAAGGCTGGTTAAAGAAGGATGATGAAGAAGGTTATGTGGGTTGTGGCGACAAACAACTGGCTACTTTCTTAAACGGCTTAATTATTACCAATAGAGGCAAACAAGACGGCGCTGTACCAGAGCCCGAAAAAAAGTTGAACAACAATATTATTTTTCGTAAATTAAAAATTGCCTTAGACCTTAAAAATGAGGATGTTTTAGAGCGTTTATCCCTAGCCTCTATCACTATCAGTAAACACGAGCTGAGCGCTTTTTTCCGTAGGCCTGGCCATAAACACTTCCGCGCATGTAAGGATCAAATATTAAGGAACTTTCTTCAAGGTATGCAAATAAAAATTCGCCCAACGACAGATTAATATTCAGCATCGCCTTGTTTAAAGGCAACAATACTGTAAATAGTTTTTATCTATTAAGTTTATAAAAATTATCGATTATACTTATATCAATACCTTCCTTATCATGTACTTACGTTATGAGAATACGTCATAACTAAATTAATTTTAATTGAAGAGGACGTTGATATGAAAAAGAAACTAACAACAAATGCGGGCTGCCCTGTTGCAGACAACCAAAACGTTATGACTGCTGGGCCTAATGGGCCTCAATTACTACAAGACGTATGGTTTTTAGAAAAAATGGCACACTTTGATCGTGAAGTGATTCCTGAACGCCGAATGCATGCGAAAGGCTCCGGCGCTTACGGAAAGTTCACTGTCACTCATGACATCACTCAATACACGAAAGCCAAAATATTCTCGGACATAGGCAAGGAAACAGAATTATTTACCCGCTTTACGACAGTCGCCGGTGAACGAGGTGCCGCCGATGCTGAACGTGATATTCGTGGATTCGCTATCAAATTTTATACCGAAGAAGGCAATTGGGATTTAGTGGGCAATAACACCCCTGTTTTCTTTTTGCGAGACCCGCTAAAGTTTCCCGATTTAAACCACGCAGTTAAACGTGACCCACGCACCAACATGCGTAGCGCACAAAACAATTGGGATTTTTGGACATCATTACCTGAAGCGCTACACCAAATTACTATCGTAATGAGCGACCGAGGCATCCCTGCAACCTATAGACACATGCACGGGTTTGGTAGCCATACCTTCAGTATGATTAATGTCGATAATGAACGCGTTTGGGTTAAGTTTCACCTTAAATCTAACCAAGGCATTGAAAATTTAACTGACCAAGAAGCTGAAATTATTATTGGTAAAGATAGGGAAAGCCATCACGCTGATTTATATAATGCCATTGAGAATGAAGAGCACCCTTCTTGGAATGTACAAATTCAAGTAATGACAGAAGAACAAGCCGAAAACTCACCCTATAACCCTTTCGATTTAACTAAAATATGGCCACACGGCGATTACCCTCTAATAGATGTTGGCGTAATGGAACTAAACAGAAACCCAGAAAATTTCTTTGCTGAAGTTGAGCAATCGGCATTTAACCCTGCCAGTGTTGTCCCAGGCATTAGCTTTTCGCCAGATAAAATGCTTCAAGGGCGGTTATTTGCATACGGTGATGCGCAACGTTACCGCTTAGGTGTTAACCACCAACACATTCCTGTTAACGCACCTCGTTGCCCCGTTCACAGTTACCACCGAGACGGCGCCATGCGTGTTGACGGCAACTTTGGTAGCACCATTGGTTACGAGCCAAACAGTAAAGGAGAATGGCAAGAACAACCGGAGCATAAAGAACCTAATTTAAACTTAACGGGATCTGCTGGCCAATGGGACCACCGAGTTGATGAGGATTACTTCTCACAACCCGGTAACTTATTTAGATTAATGAGTGCCGAACAACAACAGGCTTTATTTGCCAATACGGCTGCATCCGTGGGCGGCGCTTCTGTCGATATACAAAGGAAGCATATCAAACATTGCATAAAAGCTGACGCATCGTATGGAGCAGGTGTAGCAAAGGCTCTTGGCCTTGCAATAGAAGACATGTAGTTATGAAGCCCTGTATACCTAGAATATTATCAATTAAGGTATATAGGGTTTTTTAATATAGGTTTTTAACGCTCCATGGATGATTTATTACAACAAATTAAAGCTTGTACTTTGTGTGAAAAACAGCTGCCTCACGGTGTTCGACCCGTCCTTCAAGTACATCCTAATGCCCGCATTTTAGTTGCAGGGCAAGCGCCCGGTAGAAAAGTGCATGAGTCTGGCATACCATTCGATGATGCCAGTGGAGAACGATTACGAGACTGGATGGGTATATCCAAAGAAATATTTTACGACCCTAGAAAAATAGCCATTTTGCCAATGGGTTTTTGTTTCCCAGGAACCGGTAAAAGCGGCGATTTACCCCCTCGCCCAGAATGCGAACCCGCTTGGCGCCAACAAGTGCTGGCATTAATGCCCAATATTGAATTAACGTTGGTGATTGGAAAATATGCACAAGTCTCTCACTTTAAAATAAAGAACCCTAACGTTACAACGCTCGTATCTGATTGGGAAAAATATTGGCCAAGCCACATTCCATTACCCCACCCCAGCCCTCGGAATAACATTTGGTTACATAAAAATGACTGGTTTGAATCCGCTTTATTACCGCCTCTGAAAAAACGCATTGCAGAATTACTCGCCAAATGAAAACAGCCTGACGCAACGCACTTATGGATAGCTACTCTGTATTTATATTGGCCTCACTGTTATTGGCTATAACACCCGGCCCTGATAATCTGTTTGTGCTCACTCAATCAGCATTGTATGGAAAAAAAGCAGGGCTGCTAATAACCTTGGGCTTATGTACAGGGTTAATTTTTCATACCAGCTTAGTTGCTTTTGGGTTTGCGATTATTTTCCAGTCGTCATGGGCATTAGTCGCATTAAAATCGTTTGGTGCTTGTTACTTGTTCTATCTTGCCTTCAAATCACTCACCGCAACAATCGCTACATTTAAAGCCCCAGTACCATTATCGAATATTGCCTTATATCGACGCGGCATCATAATGAACAGCACCAATCCCAAGGTCTCACTATTTTTCTTGGCTTTTTTACCGCAATTTATTTTTATAGAGTCAGGCTCGTATATTATTCAGGTGTTTATATTGGGCGGCCTGTTTGCTGTAACAGGGTTTTGTGTATTTACTTGTATTGCCTATGCAGGCGATTCATTACAACAACGTTTAAACAAGACACCTAATGTTCAGATATCACTCAATCGTATAGCTGGCATAGTGTATATCGCCCTAGCTATTAACTTGATAATATAAAGAAGCCTTTATTCAAACTCCATCTGCCGAAACATGGTGCTGGCATTTCTTAATCCTAATTCATCAAACACATCTAAATGTTCATAGGCGCTTTGATCAATTTTAGTGGCATCGTGCAAGGTGCCATCGTTATCCAAAAGCAACGTGATTTGTTCACGCATATACACCAAATAATCAAGCGTATATTTCGTCACTTCTTGCATATTGGTAGGGCCGCCGTGGCCGGGGATAACGATGTTAGCGTCTAGCGCTGCAAATTTTTCCCATGTTTCAACCCAGGCACCCGTATCCGTGTGCTCAATAACCGGCAACATGCGTTTATGGAACGCCATATCACCCGCAATGACTAACGATTGTTGAGGCAACCAGACCACCACATCACCTGGACTATGGGATGGGCCTAGATGCAATATTTCTATTCGTTCTCCACCCAGTTCAAGTACTTTTTTTTCTTCAAACGTAATATCTGGCAGGACCAATTCTGTGCCAATAGATTTATCTTTTCGGCCTCTTTTCATTCTATCCAAACTATCATGGCCATGGGCTTCAAGTTCTTGCTTGGTTTCTATGTGGGCAATAACTGGTACGCCTTGTTCCTTCCAATAATTCGAGCCTAAGGCTGCATGGCCTTGGCCATTTTCTAGCACCACGTATTTAACCGGTTGATCTGTCATTGCTTTGATTTTTTGGTGTAACGATTTAGCTAACAGATAATTATCGCCCGCGTTAATCACTACTACCCCTTCGCTGGTAATAATGAATGTTAAATTATTGTTGTGACCAGAATTTTCATACGTTGGCGGCGCTGTTGCACCAATAGCGGACCAAACGTTTTCTGTTACTTGTTGAGGCTGGTTGAACAAGATGTTTTTCGATGGGCTATCTGCTATTAACGCACTCGAATAGCATAGGCATAAAAACACTGCAACAACAAGACACCACTGAGCCTTGATATTTAGTTTTTGTTTTTTAGCATTCATAAACAGGTCCTAAAATATTATTCAATTCCATTGTCAATATGGCAAGAATCACTATTTCCTAATAAAGCTATTCAAACACCTAAAAATTAGTATAACATTAGTTATTCAAATCAAAAAAATAAGCGATTAAGACGCCATGAAAACACAACTTATTATTAATAATGAAAACATTGATGCATCAACGGGCGCAACCTTCCAGCGCATCAATCCATTAACTGGTAACGTGATTACTGAAGGCGCTGCTGCCAGTGTCGATGATGCAAATAAAGCAGCCGATGCAGCTGCAGAAGCCTTCAAAACATGGTCTGAAACTGGGCCAACTGAACGACGCATGCTGTTATTAAAAGCGGCCGACATTTTAGAAAGCAAAACACCTGAATTCATTGACGTAATGGCGGGTGAAATTGGTGCCTCTGCATTGTGGTCTGGGTTTAACGTGATGATGGCGGCTGGCCTTTTCCGCGAAGCTGCCAGTTTAACATCGCAAATTCAAGGTGAAACTATCCCTACCGATAAGCCTGATACCTTATCGATGACATTCCGCCAACCGGTGGGCGTTATCTTTAGCATGGCACCTTGGAACGGCCCTGTAGTTTTAGCAGCACGTTGTATTGCTTACCCAATTGCTTGTGGTAATACGGTTGTATTTCGCGCATCAGAAGTCAGCCCTAAAACACATATGTTATTAGTAAGTGCTTTATTAGAAGCGGGTTTACCTGCTGGTGTATTGAATGTTGTCACTCATGCATCAGAAGATGCCGGGGAAATCACCTCCGCACTGATTGCTCACCCAGCCGTACGCCGTATTAATTTTACCGGCTCTACTCGCGTTGGGCGAATTATTGCCGAACAAGCTGCTACGCACCTTAAACCTTGCTTGCTTGAATTAGGCGGTAAATCACCCTTAGTAATTCTTGATGATGCCAATATTGAAGAGGCTGTTAAAGCCGCTATCTTTGGTTGTTTCTTGTATCAAGGGCAAATCTGCATGACCACTGGCCGTATTATTGTTGATGACAAAGTAGCCGATGAGTTTATTGAAAAGTTTAACGCTGCCGCCCAACAATTAAGTGCTGGCAACCCTGCCATTCAAGGTCACGAACAATGTATTATTGGCCCGTTGGTTGAAAACACATCTGGCGACAGGCTTAACACCATTGTTGATGATGCCGTCAGCAAAGGCGCAACACTTGTTACTGGCGGCGGCGCAGATGGCGCAACAATGCCCGCGACGATTCTTGATAATGTGACATCCGATATGCGTGCTTACCACGAAGAATCATTCGGCCCTGTTATTGCAGTTATTCGTGTAAGTGGTGACGAACAGGCGCTAAATACCGCTAACGACACCGAGTATGGTCTATCGGCCGCTGTATTTAGCCGCGACATTCCAAGAGCCATGAAAATTGCGAAGAAAATTGAATCCGGTATTTGCCATATTAACGGTGCAACCGTACAAAACGAATCACAAGCACCTTACGGCGGATCAAAAGCCTCTGGCTACGGACGCTTTGACGGACGTGCCGTAATTAATGAATTCACCGAATTACGCTGGATTACAATTGGTGCTAACGAACAGCACTACCCGTTCTAATAAAATCACAATATAAATAAACTCGCCGGCTAAAATAATTTAGCCGGCTTTTTAATTTTATAACGTCTCTAATTTTGCATAAGCTAGCATTAGCCATTTGCTGCCGGTGGAGGCAAAATTAACCTGCACACGCGCTTGTGCGCCACTGCCCTCATAATTTAACACCACACCTTCACCAAACTTTGCGTGCGCCACTCGTTGGCCCATTTTAAATCCACTGCCTGGCGTTTCTTTAATCGATGATTGATAGCCCGACGATACCGGCCTCGAAACACGCGTCCCTAAACGCACCTCTTGCATTAGCTCCGCTGGCACTTCTTTTATAAAACGTGATGGCATTGGATAAATTTCTTGCCCATGTAAGCGACGAGATTCGGCATACGTTAAATATAACTGCTGCATGGCGCGTGTAATACCCACGTAAGCCAAACGACGCTCTTCTTCAAGCTTACTAATATCATCTATAGTACGTTGGCTTGGAAACAACCCTTCTTCCATCCCCGTTAAAAAAACCAACGGAAATTCCAAGCCTTTTGCTGAATGTAAGGTCATTAACTGCACGCAGTCTTCAAACTTATCGCCTTGTGCATCACCTGCTTCTAATGCAGCATGTGCCAAAAATGAATCTAACTCACTTAAATTTTCCTCAGCATCGGCTTCGTATGAAAACTGACGAGCAGCATTCACTAATTCTTCCAAGTTTTCTACTCGCGCTTCGCCTTTTTCACCTTTTTCTTTTTTATGGTGTTCAATCAAGCCCGAACGGCTAATCACTTGTTCTACTTGCTCAAACAATGCCATCGACGACAAATCGCTTTTAATTTGTCGAATAAGCGCCAAGAAACCAGTCAATGCATTTAAGGCGCGGCCACTAAGCTCCAGCCCTTCACACAGCTTATTCGCTGCTTGCCATAAGGGAACATCTTGCGCCCGTGCTTGCTCGCGAATAATGTCCAAGGTGCGTGTACCTAAGCCACGCGTAGGCGTATTAACGATGCGTTCAAACGCCGCATCATTTTCAAAATGTGTTGCTAACTGCATATAGGCCAAGGCATTTTTAATCTCCATACGTTCGAAGAATCGATGACCGCCATACACACGGTACGGCACACCGGCTGACATTAAGTATTCTTCAAATAAACGTGATTGCGCGTTGGACCGATAAAGAATCGCCGCTTCCGCGCGCGCATTGCCGTTACTCGCCCAGTCTTTAATTCTATCCACCACAAAGCGCGCTTCGTCTTGGTCGTTATAACCGGCATAGAGGGAAATCAACTCGCCATCTTCACCATCAGTCCAAAGCTCTTTACCCATGCGCCCGTCATTTTTTTCAATCAGCGCATTCGCGGCTTTAAGAATAGTACTCGTAGACCGGTAATTTTGTTCTAAACGAACGATTTTATGGCTGGCATAATCTTTTTGAAAACGGTGTATGTTTTCAATTTTAGCCCCACGCCAACCATAAATTGACTGGTCATCGTCACCCACCACATAGAGATTTTCATTTTCTTGCGTTAACAAACGTAACCACGCGTATTGAATGGTGTTGGTATCTTGAAACTCATCCACCAATACGTGCTTAAAACGTTCTTGGTAGTGTTTTCTTACCTCATCATTTTCACGTATTAATTCATGAGCACGTAATAATAATTCAGCAAAATCAACCAAGCCTGAACGCTGACAAGCGCGTTCATATTCAGCATAAATCTCTAACATTTTCTGTTCGAAATGATCGCTTGATGGCGCTATATGCCCCGCTCTTTTACCTTCATCTTTTTGTGCATTAATAAACCATTGAACCTGTCGTGGTGGCCAGCGCGAATCATCCACATCCATGGCTTTTAATAAGCGCTTAATCATCCGAAATTGGTCATCTGAATCCAGCACTTGAAAGGCGTCCGGCAAACCCAGTTCTTGGGAGTGCATCCGCAATAAGCGATGCGCAATACCGTGAAACGTGCCAATCCACATGCCGCCCACAGGCATTTTTAGCATCGATTGAACTCGTTCACGCATTTCACCCGCTGCTTTATTCGTAAACGTAACGGCTAAAATACCAAACGGCGAAACGCCTTCTACTTGCATTAACCAAGCAACCCTATGAACCAGCACCCGTGTTTTACCACTGCCAGCCCCTGCTAAAATAAGTGCTGATTTTTCAGGCGTGCTGACTGCGTCTCGTTGGGCATCATTTAACCCATCTAAAATGTGTGTAATATCCATGTAATTATTCTAACGCGTCTGTACTGCTTTCGTTTAACGGATTGACTTTTAGTCGCATAAATATATGCTATTTAAATGGAAGACATTGTTAAAAAAGAAACCTTAACCATTGAACATTATGACAATAATGCTGATGCGTTTTGGCAGGGCACTAAAGACCATGATGTCACTCAAAATATCGACGCTTTTTTAGACGCGCTCCCCAAAGGAAGGGCTCTAAACATTCTAGATTTTGGCTGCGGGCCAGGGCGTGATTTACAATACTTCAAGTCGCTGGGGCATAACCCCGTTGGGCTAGATGGATCAAAACAATTTTGTGACATGGCTCAGCAATACTCCAGCTGTCCAACGCTCCATCAGAATTTCAGCGACTTAGACTTATCAACTTATCAATTCGATGGCGTATTTGCTAATGCCTCTCTATTCCATGTGCCTAAAATTAAACTGCCCAACGTACTTAAAACAATTCACAGCAGCTTGCCCCATAACGGCGTTTTATTTATGTCGAATCCAAGAGGAACCGGGGAGCAATGGCAAGGGCAACGCTATGGCCATTATATGGAGATAGAAGCCTGTCAGACTTTTTTAGAACAAGCAGGGTTTAACGTATTACACCATTATTACCGCCCAGAGGGGCAGCCCAGAAACAAACAGCCTTGGTTAGCTATCGTCTGCCAGCGGGGTTAAGTTTTTTTATACAAGCCTTTAACAAAAGGTTGCCCAAGCATTCCAATTAGCCTATCCCACGTTAATTGATCAAACTTATCGCCTAAACCAAAGCGAATTTTTTGTGGGTCATCGCGCAAACGAAAACTACCAAATAATCGATCCCAAACCGATAACAAGCTAGCATAGTTAGAATCTGTTTCTTCTTGAATATGCGAATGATGCACCCAATGGATACGCGGTGTCACAATAAACACCCGAAGCGCTTTATCTAAAACTGCTGGCACAGCAACATTGCTATGATGAAACAAAATAATCGGTAATAAGATTAATTCATATATTAATAAGTGCTCAATAGACAAGCCAATTAACGGTAAAACAAGCAATCTGATTAGGCTGGAATAAATAATTTCTACCGTATGAAAACGCACGGCAGAACTCGCGTCCATCGCCGCATCTGAATGATGAACGGCATGAAAACGCCAGAAAAATGGTATCAAGTGATTAATCCTATGCCACCAATATTGCCAACAATCAAACAATAACAAACCAATCAATAACTCTACGTATGGGTTTAAATCCAGCCAATTCAACACACCAAATTGATGATCATTTGCCCACGTAGTTACAAACAACACCAGGCTCACAAATAAAAACCCTACCACGACAGCATTGAACACACCCAACATAATATTGGATGCATCATGCAACAAACGCTGTTTCAACGTGTCATAAGAACGGAACATAGGCGCGACCATCTCTAAGGCCATAAGGCCAACTAAAACAGTGCCAACTATTATTGGCTTGAGATTTGGGTCAATATCAAACATACATTATGATAACGTGAATATGAGGAATACATAAATGAAGTTTCTAAAACGCTTACAACAACTTTTAACGGGCATCATGCTCTTAATTATCACCTTATCTATACTAACGTGGCTAGGTGTTATTAACCCATTTGCTTCGTTTGAAAAAAGCCAGGCTGGGGCCATTAAAACTAAACTAAGCAGCAAAGCTACCGAAGGTGATGCTGATGCTCAAAACAAGTTAGGCACACTGCTTTATACGGCAGCTAAAAGAGAAAATGGCGACTTCGCCCAAGCCACTCAGTGGTTTAAATTAGCCGCTGAACAAAAACACCCTATCGCCACCATGAACCTTGGGTTTGCCTATAAGGCCGGTAACGGTGTGGAGAAAAATAAAGAAAAGGCCATTCAGCAATTTTATAAAGCCGGTTTATTGTTTTTAGATATCGACTTCCCAATGGACGCTAAAGACAGCGTTCACGATATATCAACCATCGACGCGCAACACCCCCGTAAAGCTGATTTAATAAAAGCTATTAAACTATACGAAACGAGTCCTAAAAAATGAGCCTATACAACAGTACAAAAACAGTCGTTATTACCATCGCCATTATGGTTGTGGCTATGAATATTCTACTTTGGCTCGGCGTGTTTGATTCCACCAAAAACTATAATTCTGCAGAGGTTGAAAACCAATTAAGGGTTGAAGCTGATGCCGGCAATAGCGAGTCGCAAAACAAGCTCGGCACGTTGCTTTTTAAACGCGCTAAAAAAGATAATGGCGATTACAGCGATGCGATTTATTGGTTTAATCAAGCCAATAAACAAGAACACCCGTTTGCACAAATGAATCTTGCCTTAGCTTACCGAAAGGGCCAAGGTGTTGCCATTGATAAAGAAAAAGCTATTGAGCTTTTTTATGCTTCTGGCATCAATTTTTTACGCACGAACGTGCCTGATAGCGCAAAAGACAGTGTTTACAATATCAATCGTATCAACAGCATTCACCCGCTTAAGCGTAAATTAATTAACGCCATCAAACAGTACGAATCAACGCAATAATTCTATTTGTTCACTCGCTCTTACTACTTAGCTTTCGCATTATTTTTTTATTTCTGCAAGATTTTTCTTAGGCCCTAGGTCTAAAGATACAAGAAGGTCAAAACTTTCTTACTAGGGAATTTATCAAATTTAATGGAGAGTAATATGAATGTTATTAAGAAAACATCTGGGCTTGCGTTAGCTATTGCTGCTGCCGCCCTTGTTGGTTGCGCAGGAATGAAGGACACAAAACCAGCAACGTCTGCAGAATTAGTGCACTGTCATGGTGTTAATAAATGCGGTGGACACAACGATTGCAAATCAGCGAACAATGCATGTGCAGGTAAAGCATCATGTAAAGGCACTGGTTATGTGAAAATCACAGCGAAAGCCTGTGATGATGTAGGTGGTACAGTTAAGTAAAGTATTTAAATCGTTACAACTATTTCAATTATATTAGGAGTTCTACAATGAATTTACCAAAAAAAACAGGTATTGCTTTAGCGCTTGCAGCAGCAGGCATGATGGGCGCATCAACAATGTTAGTTTCTACCAGTGCAGTAGCCGCAGGATCGGACGTACATTGTTACGGTGTTAACAAATGTAAAGGTCATAATGACTGTAAAGTAGCCGCTAACAAATGCAAAGGCCACAATGATTGCAAAACAGCTAAAAACTCATGTAAAGGTAAGGCTAGCTGCGCATCTGCAGGTAACTCATGTGCTGGCAAAGCATCTTGCAAAGGCACGGGCTATGTTTCAATGTCTGCAAAGGCATGTGCTGATATTGGTGGTACAGCAGGAAAATAAATACTCGCTAATTTAGCGTATTTAAATATTTGCTGTGCCTTAATATAAGGCACAGCAAATTCTTTTAAGTTGTTATGGATGCTAAACAAGATATGAAAAATGACGATACACGCCCCTTCTTAGGATTCGGTTTAGGATTACGCACAGAACACTATCAACATGTTATTGAACATAAACCTCAAGTTGATTGGTTCGAAATTATCTCTGAAAATTACATGGTGCCCGGTGGAAAACCGCTCGCCAATTTAGATAAAATTCGCGCTGACTACCCAATGGTCATGCACGGTGTATCCATGTCTATTGGCAGCACCGATCCACTTAATACAAACTACCTTAAAGATTTAAAAACATTGATTAACCGTGTTGAACCGTATTGGTATTCCGACCATTTATGTTGGACGCACGCACACAATACCAACAGTCATGACTTGTTACCGTTGCCCTATAACGAAGCCACTATCAATCACCTAGCCAGTAGAATCAGCCAAGTACAAGATTTTATTGGCCGACCCATGTTAGTTGAGAACTTATCCAGCTACGTGACCTACAACGAATCAGTTATGAGCGAGTGGGAATTTCTAAACGAAATTGCCAAACGATCCGGCTGTTACATATTACTCGACATCAATAACATTTTTGTCAGCGCACATAATCACCAATTCAAACCTAAAGATTATATCAACGGCATTGATAACGAACGGGTTATGCAATTTCACCTGGCAGGCCACAGCTACCAAGGCGACATGATTATAGACACACACGATCACGACGTATGCGACCCTGTATGGGACTTGTACAAATACGCGCTACAACGCTTTGGTGCAGTTAGCACTATGATAGAACGCGATGACAATATTCCAGAGTTCGCCGAACTAAGGCAAGAGCTTGCCATTGCAGAAGATATCGCTACAAAAGCCTTGAGCGCTGAACAACTACACATTGCTGGCCAACCCGTATTAAAAGGAGTCGCTTAGTGTCAGCATTACAAGAATTACAACACAACTTTATAGACTATTTATTAGGCCAGCCGTCAAACATTGCTCAGCACATTCAATCCACCCCCGGCCTGTCTGCTGAAAAACGCCTTAACATTTACGCCTATGCCTACAAAGCCCGCTTAAAAGAAGCCATTGGCACAGATTACGAACAGTTACACGGCTACCTAGGCGACGAACAATTTGATCAACTACTAGAACGATTTATAGAGAAATATCCCTCTGAAGAAACGAATTTACGCTATTACAGCATCAATATTCCAACGCTGTTACGCAGTGAAGAACCGTTTAACAGCCTACCGATATTAGCGGAAATTGCCGAGATTGAAGCCGCGTTTGCTGATAGTTTTGATGCCGCAGACAGCACTATATTAACGTTAAATGATTTAGCACCATTACCAGAATCCGCTTGGGAGACACTAAGCTTTGAACTTCACCCATCTCTACAATTACTCTCGTACAACTATAATAGCTTTGCTGTATGGAAAGCGCTATCTGATGAAGAAGCACCACCAGAAACCGTTCAGTACGATTCGCCTGAAACATGGCTAATGTGGCGTGATAGCCAACTCATAACACGATACCGCCCCCTATTAAATGAAGAAGCAACGGCCTTGGCTTTTGCTCGCCAAGGACAGTCATTTCCCGCTATTTGTGAAGCACTGTTGGATTACTTTTGCGAAGACGAAGTGCCTGTTAAAGCCATTACTTTTTTACAAACTTGGATTCAAGAAGGGCTAGTTTCAAAACTAAATTACTAAACTAGTAACAACACATCTAAAACTTTAATAAGTTAAATTGTTTGTTAGCCAATTTAATCAATTCATCATCATTTAAATCAGAACTTTCCCAAGCTGCTCGGCCATCTCCAGCGTCTGACTTATGGAAAAGTAGTAACGAATTCCCAAACACTTTAAAGTTCATTGGGTCTAATGGTAATACCTTACCTAACGTTAAGCTGTATGGGCACACATCAAACTTAGGCGAATACTTATCGGGAGTTTTATTAAACAGCTCTACTTGTTTTGCTGATGTTAGGTAATAGACCCTTCCTTTATGAGAAACCGGAAATTCTTCAGAACCCTTTTCTGCCATATTGACCGTAAAGTAAGACACCGGGCTATAACCGTCAAGGAAAGGAGCGGAGCCATCTGCTTGTGCAACATGAGCAACCGGTAGCAATATCAACACACCCACTAATAATTTCTTTAAACGACTCACAAACATCTCTAACCCCTAATTGTTATACGAAAATAACTCTACAAACCCATATTTCACACTCACCGGTTTGATTGTTTAACCTGCTTTAAATGACCCTCATTAGATGCACTTTCTTACAAAAGAAATTCAACTAGTCAGGCTTAAACACATCGCGACTAAAAAATAACAACGTTATTATTCAGCCACCCACCCGTTGCCTGTATCGGCGTCTGATTATTAACGCCACTTACCCAACCGACTAACGCGTACCGGCCTGCTTTATGTGAAACAGAAGGCAGGCCTAATTGCCATTTACCATTAATTGACGTCGCTTGATGGTGGCCCAACACAACGAATTCTTGAGGCAAATCTTCACCGCTATTTTCACCTGCTTTGATGGGCGTTTTAATGTCAAAACCCAATACAGCAACATTCAATACTATGTTCCGATTAAGCCCTTTATCGAACGTAGCACTTACTTCTTTCCCCTTAACCCCTAATGTAAGCACACCCACACCTTCACCTGATTCAGGCATCGTCGTTTCAAACCAATTGCTCCAGTCTCGCCACTCTTGCCCATTAGCGAAAAACCCTGGAGTATAAACAACACGAACATTGCCATCCTTTTGATACCGGTATTGCCTGCGGGTATGCTCGGGTTTGGCATAAACATCTTTCCAGCCTAACCGGTCCCAATAATCAACATGGAAGGCTAGCGGAATGAAGTCTTCCCAAAGCCCAGGATGTTCAACAAGCTTGTTTAACCAACGTTCAGCCGGCGGGCAACTACTACAACCTTGTGATGTGAATAGCTCTATGACTGTCGTCTGTTTTTCATCACTAGAAAAAATGCTGGGAGCTGCCTGTGCACCCACAAAAGAGAACACACCCAAACAACCAAGAATAAAACGTTTCATACACAATAGCTTCAAATTAATAAGGCATTGAATATGCCTTTCTACATGAGAAACTACTGCAAAACAATTAACGTACGATTAAGCTTTTTCAACACGTCTGTAGCGATAGCGTCCTAATTAATAAGACCTTACTCAGCCGAATAATCTCGCACGCCTTGGTTAATTTAAAGGCCAAATACTAAAGACAAGTTGTATTTAAAATCGTTTTTACGTGAATCGCCGGAGGCATTTGAATCAAACTCATTCAGCAAGCCCAACTTAAGGTCTATACCCTTAAGTTCGTCTAAACCAATCACCCAACTTAATTCAGATATATTGCGGAACTCACCAAGCTCTCTAAAGCTAGGGTAAAGCGTATTCTTAAACACTAATGACTGCCTATCAGCAATTTTCCAATCACTCTCAACACCTATCAAACCCTCTGGCACCCACTCTGCATCTTCGCCGCCAAATTCTTTGCTAAAGCCTAAGCCTAAACGCCCTAAAACACTCCAGTCATCTTCTTTAATGAGTTGCTCACCCACACCACCGCCAAAACTTATACGATAGTCCCAATCTTTAAATTCATCCCAATCATAACGGCCTTGGCTAAAGTAAAAACGTGAATCGCCTGGTGTTAAAAAATCTCTTGTGACCTGAGCAAAAAAATCACTTCTAGAGGTTTCTCCAGAATCATCTGTGCTGTTATATGCGGCCTCTACATTCCAACGCTTAGTGTCATTTTCGTAGCTTAATTGTGTGCCTGCATGAATATGCATATTTCGGGTATTCCCCTCGCTACCATTCACCCCAACTTCAACCGACCTTTTCCAGCCTTGGAGAAAACCCGTGTTCAATACACCGGCATCCACAGGCTTCGGCTCTTCAACCTTAATAGGTTTTATAACTGCATTTGCCAATACAACAGTACCCAATGCAGGGTGCTTTAACGTAATTTCTCCACTGTCATTTTTAATGACTTCTCCATTAAGAATATCGCCATTACTTAAAATCACCTCTGTGGCATGGGTAATTGATGCATTCAATATTAATAAAAAGGCACAACAGCTAATAATTTTTTTCATCTTTATTTCTTCACGTTTTAATCGTTCATTTTATCTTTTATATAGTGGCAATACTCACCAATATCATCACAATATTCTGCAGACATTTCACTGGCAACTTCTTTAGATGCATCAGTCATTTCATTTGTATATTGCTCAAGCGTTCCATCTGGGTTGTCTTCTTTCCATTCGTCGTATTCTTCTTTTTCAAACCACCCAATAGCTAATAAACCTACCACGGGGATAGCCGCTAACAGCCTCTTCCCTCGCTCTTTGACTTTCGTTTTAACTATTTGTTTTTTATGTTTAATAGTAAGAGCTACTATCGTCCCTTTTAATTTATCGATTACGTCGAATGAAAAATAAGCACCGCCAGAAAGGCTAAGCAGTAGTGTGAGTATTATTAAGTTTTTTGCCATAGCAAATAGCTTATATCAAAAAGTATCATCAAACAGAGGGAGACACCACACCTTTTAGTGTTCTTACCTCCTAACCTTACTGGATTGTACTCATCGTATCGAATATCATGAATGAACCTTCACTATTTACATGTTTAAACCCGATATTGATTATGACAAAACAACTGTTTGTAAAATTATTCACCATCATCACCCTGTTACATTTTTCATCTGCTGCGTTCTCCCATGCCAAATCTGTTAGCGCCAACCCTGCGCCAAGGTCAGTTGTTGCTCGTTCACCCGAGCGCATTACCGTACTATTCAACCAGCAACTAGAACCCGCTTATTCAACGATTATCGTTACGAATAGCAATGGCAAGTCAGTCACTGAAAAATCCGCCATTGTTGACCGAAGCAACAACAAGCGACTTACACTGACCTTGCCGCCATTATCATCGGGCAAATATACCGTCGCGTATAAAGTATTGTCATTAGACGGCCACGTGGTCAAGTCCACCTATACGTTCCGTATTAAACAGGGCGCTCCATTAGCTAACTGATGGAATACGTTGGTTTTGCAATAGACTGGTTGTACTCCACAACCAGTCTTCTTATTCTCGGTACATTAGTCATAAGCCTTCTGTCTGCCGACAAATCACCCGCGCCCTTTCAACATAAATTGTTAAACGCCACGTTCATCATGGTAGTTATATTACTGATTTCCGGGCTATTTTTACCTTCCTTAATCGCTATTTCACTAGCAGGTGATGCTGCCGCTTTTGACCTTACGGCACTCAAGCTGGTTCTGTTCTCTACGCGCTTTGGAACTGTTTGGGCCGCCCAAATGGGCATAGCCCTTCTGTTACTCTTAAGCTTGTATAGCAGGGGAAATCTAATTGAAAAAGTTGGTAGCCGACCTTTCCTAATTTGCACTATTACCCTTAGTTCTATTTTATTATTCACTGGCGTATTCAAAGGGCATGCGGCCGGCCTAGAACCTGCGTGGCCAGGTCTACTAGGGCACGGCATACATATACTGGCCGCTGGCAGTTGGTTAGGCGCGTTACCCGCTTTACTGTTTTTATTACACACCTCAAACAAGCAGCACGCCAACGCCCCTTCGCCTCAACAAACTGTTCATCTATTAACGCGTTTTTCCGTGCTTGCCAGTACGATGGTCGGTTTTATTTTGCTGAGTGGCATTTTAATTGGCTATCTACAAATCAACCGCTGGGGCGAGTTGTTCGCAACAACCTACGGCCAGTATTTACTGATTAAAGTCGTTCTATTCATCGTCATGTTGTTGATAGCTTTCGTTATCCGCCAACATTATTTACCCCTACTTAAAACAAATAAGCCTTCACCACTTATTAGCCAATCCATTTCAAAATGGCTACTTTTTGAAACCTTTGTTGGCTTAGTTTTATTAGGTTTCGCCAATGCCATAAAAAACACCACACCAGCTGCGCATGATGACATTATTACGTGGCCATTTAACTTTCGTTTTTCCTTAGATGCCACGTGGGCATCGTCATCACCGGTGCAAACACAAGTGGCTCTCGGCTTGTTTCTCGTTGCGTTAGCCATTGGGTTAAGCATCTATTTTGTGTATTTCAAACGAAACAAAAAAACAGCGCTTATTAGCGGTATTTGCTTATCACTAACCGGCGTTTTCGTTGCCCTACAGCCACTGGCGATTACTGCCTACCCAGACACGTACCGCAATTCAACCGTGCCTTACGATGCACTATCCATAGGTAACGGGGGCGACACTTTTAACAATCGTTGCGCTAGTTGCCACGGTGTTGAAGGCAAAGGTGATGGCATTCTGGCTGATACGCTAGATGTGATGCTAATGGACCTAAATCACATGCATTCAGCCGGCGACACCGCAGGCGATATGTATTGGTCATTGACCCAAGAGCGCTTTAAAGATGCTTTCCATTCAGCCATTACCCCCTTAGATGAAGATGAAACATGGGAGCTTATCAATTACCTAAACGCACATACGGCAAGCTACACCGGCCTGTCTTTATACACGTACATAGAACCCTATAAACCTTTTCTAGGTGCGCCCGATTTTTATTTCGCCACCAACACAACAAGCGGCAACCTTAAAGACTTTAGAGAAAATAAAGCTATTTTGCTGGTGCTCTTCTCATGGCCAGAAGATAAAAAGCGCTTAGATGAACTTAAGAATAACTATAAAGACATTACCGCCGCCAATGCAGATGTTATTGCTGTTGAAATAACAAAGCCCAATAACACTGTAAAAGACAACAAACCCAACTATCCCTTTACTGTCGTCACCGAACAAACTGAATCGATTATTGATACCTATTCACTGTTTCGACGCAGCAAAATGAGTAACCGTAATTTCAGCATCACCAGCCCTTTAAAGCACATTGAATTTATCATTGACCGCTTTGGTTACCTGCGTGCACGTTGGATACCTGAAGCCAAAACCCGTCACTGGACTGATTTTCCATTGCTCATCAATGAGCTTGAAAAGTTAGCGGCAGAACCAGAAATATTACCGCCACCCGATGAACATGTTCATTAAAATGAGAGAGGTGGTAAATCGAAATTGCCCGCTTTTGATTTGCCACCCCCCTTTATCGCGTTAGTAATTGATTCTTTTTCGGATAAGAGGGCGCTTTGTTTGAGCATAGCGAGTTTAGCGCAATCCCGAAAAACAATTAATTACTGCGATTTGGGCGACCTTTTCTTTGGTTCGTTTCTTTTTGTCGTAAAAAGAAATGAACGCCCTTGTGGCAGCAAAAAATTAGAGCACTGTAAATTACAGTCGAGTCTGACCCTAATTAATTTATTTCCGCATGCTACTTTTTGGTTTCACTTCTTCTGGCACGTTAACTCCGTTCTATTTTTTTGCCTAACGTTTGAGTTAACCGGCCTTTTTATGTGACGTGTAGCGAAGCGAAACGGCATATAAAAAGGTCGGGTTGAATGACTTGTTAGAACGTTTTATTTTGGGGTGTAATTTGCTTCTGGCCATAGCTCATTAATTTCGTCTGCTTGTTGTTGTGCACTGAAACTTTCCCAAGTTATACCATTTACATCTTTTTCATTGCTAAAACTTGATGCTTCGTTATCTTCCCAGCCTAAGTGCCTCAGCTCACCTGACGGACATGACAGATCTTGCCGTATTGATACATTTAATGTATCAGTTCTCCACAACGCATACTCCCCTTTTACAAATGAACACGGTTCCACTCCAAGGCGCACACTATAGTCTTGAATTGTCTCATCTATTTTATTTGTAGAAATGGCGATATGTAATTTTTTCAATATTTTTCCTTAATGAGTTCTAACGACAAGGGTAACTTGACGACAAAAAGCAGAGTGTAGCGTAGCGGAACGCCGCTTTTGGCGGTCAAGTTGACCCGCTTGTTAGGTTTTTTCATTATCTTTACCTGTATCTATTGCAGCTAGGTTTTTTGCTTCTTTTAAGATTGGTTCTAGTTCTTCTTTTGTTAAACCTTCCGCATGAATTACTTTGTTGTCTTTGGTAGTAATTACAACCTTGCGACCATGTTTTGCTTTTATAAACATTACAACGATAGTGGCGAGTGAACCCCACATTGCTGGGGACAAAATTATTTCAAGAATTTCAGATGAGGCCATGACCTCACCAGACCGAATTTGACGCATTTGATATTTTATATTGTGCGTGTTTAGTAATTCGAGCACAGGGCCAAAACTATCTTTAAATACGTGTATTGGTAATTTATCCATACTTCTTTTATAAACCTAACGCCGCAATTTGCTGAAGGCAAATGATGGGCGGGTTTTGGCCCAGCATTTGACTTTCAGTAACATTGCTTTGTTAGGCTTTTTGCCATTCAGAACGCATTTCTTCTCTATATTGCCGTGCAGCTTCTTTACCACCTTGAGAGTAGGCTGTTTTTTCTTCTGAATTACATTTTTGGCAGTAGGATCGATCTTCCCGATTACCATACGCAAACTCTGAATGTTGGAACCACTTGCCACAAATCGAACAGTTTTTCCCTGGAGCACTTGAATTGTGATTGTTTTCAGTCACACGGTATTCCTCTTTAGTTGATTTGTATTCTTGTTTTCCTTTTTCATTATGCGATAGATCATCCTCAATTTCAGGAACGAATTGAGCACCACATTTTCCGCATAGCCATTCTTTGTGGTAGCTGAAAAAATCAAAGAAGGCCACCAAGAACAAAAGACCTGAAAGAGCAATCCAAAACCAAGCCCATCCACTATAAGTTTCGGATTCAGCATTAGAAAGATAAACAAGCCCCGTAATAACAATTGAAGGCCAAAATGGAAAACGTTCAGCTTCTTGAGCTTTTATGCTTTGTCGCTTGCCTGAACTAGATCCGCCACCTAGCCAAGCTCTAGGTCTTAATTTTCCAGATAAACCAAAACTGATACCACGGGTTGAGCTTCTTCCTGAGTAATGAGATGTGCCCGATTTATACACAACATCACGCTTTCTGACTGAGGTAGAACCACATTCCGGGCATCTAATTGGAGTTTTAAATTTAGTGGGCATTTATTAAGAGCCTAACGTTTAATTTAAAAGGCGCGCGTCTTTTTGCGCGTCCGTTTTGAAATGTTTGTTAGGAGCCACCAAGCCTTCGTTCAAGTCTAAATGGCTCCTCGCACCTGTTTCCCATGCAAGCCATTTACCGTTAATACTTTCCCAAATACTACTTTCTTCAAATTCTGTAGTAATTTGAGAGGTGTTGATTTTTAATGTTCCTGAAACTTCATTTGGTAAATAACTTATTGGCGCTAGTTCGGTAAACTTCATGTGCAATTTGACTCTATTTTGTTCTGATACTGCAGAAACAACCTTATAACTTAATAATTTCCAGCCTTTTGAATCGCTCTCCATTGTGGATATGTAAAAACCAAGGGAGACTGATTTCTGGTATGCGGGTACTCTCATGGAATACGTTTTACCCCAGTCTTTATTTTGTTCGTAATGATAGTAGGTATTAACACTTTCATATAGGCCAGGGAATCTGTCTATCCTGCTTGCCCACCAAAAATATCCTACGGTCACTAAGCCTGCCATGACTAGAAATACTATTGAATAGGTAATGTGTTGTTTTTGTGCTGCCAAGTCCTGTGGCTCCTAACGCCTAGTTAAGGGGCAGCTAGTATGGAGCGGCGTTTGCGTAATAATGGCGAAGCCATACGCAAAAAGCCGCGGAGTACTAGCTGTCCTAGTGAGCGAAGCGAACGCCTTGAACTGTTTGTTATGTTTATTCTCATTTTGATTCAATTATTGAGCAGCCAATATTGCAGTAATAACTACCATGATTAATATAACCAATATAACGTAAGCCGCTAAGTTGCCTAATTCATTTACAAAAATAGAGTTTTGTTCTTTTTTGTTTGGCTGGTTATTGTAAAAATCCTCAATACTTATGCCCGTTGTAACTACGTGCTCATTATCAATAATTAATCTGGAAGCATCTTCAAACTGCTCATCAAAATACACCCATAATGTTGGTTCTAATAAGAATGTAGGAATAATCATTCTTGCAGTTTCAGTTCCTTGTATAACTGAGGGTATGCCATTTTCCTCAAGAAGATTCTTAAGTGACACTAAATAATCGTGATTTCCATCTCGCGTTAGCATTTTCATAGCTTATTAAACATAACGTTCCGTGTTGTCGGGAAAGCTTCCCGTGTAATTGGTGAGTCCGAAGGCTTATCATATTATACGGGAAGCTTTCCTGACGAACCGTCTTGTTAGTAGGACGCGTAGCGGATTACTAACACGATGGTTTGGCAGGGCATCCGACAACACGGAACGTTAAAAGGGCACTGAGCCAGAGCGAAGTGTCCTTTTAACAGTATGTTTTATGGGATTGTATCCCACAAAACAGTATTATCGGGAATCCCGATAGTTTTATTTGCTTATTTTTATAATATCTCATAAACCTTTGATTATGCTTCATATTACCAGCATGGATTAAATTTTATTTACCGATATGCGGGATTCAATCCCACTTATCTGAAAAGCAAAACATATAGCAGTTAAACCTTCTTATACAACTGCGCACCTTTAGCCTTAAACTCATTCGCTTTATCAGCCATCCCTTCTGCCAACGCATCGGTTGCATCAATACCTTTTTTTGCTGCGTACTCACGTACATCTTGGCTTATCTTCATAGAACAAAAATGCGGCCCACACATAGAACAAAAATGCGCTACTTTTGCAGAGTCTTTTGGCAAGGTTTCATCGTGATATTCGCGTGCTCTATCTGGGTCTAAACCTAAGTTGAACTGGTCTTCCCAACGGAATTCAAACCGTGCTTTTGATAGCGCGTTGTCGCGTATTTGTGCACCGGGGTGGCCTTTAGCTAAGTCCGCCGCGTGTGCTGCAATTTTGTAGGTGATGATACCCACGCGCACGTCTTCTTTATTCGGCAAGCCTAAATGTTCTTTTGGTGTGACGTAACACAACATTGCGCAACCAAACCAACCGATCATTGCCGCGCCAATGCCTGAGGTGATGTGATCGTAACCCGGTGCAATATCGGTTGTTAGTGGGCCAAGCGTATAGAAAGGCGCTTCATCACAACATTCTAATTGCTTGTCCATATTCTCTTTAATCATGTGCATAGGCACATGGCCTGGGCCTTCTATCATGGTTTGTACGTCGTGTTTCCATGCGATTTTTGTTAATTCGCCGAGTGTTTCTAGTTCTCCAAATTGTGCTTCGTCGTTTGCATCAGCTAATGAACCGGGGCGTAAGCCATCACCCAAGGAAAACGATACGTCGTAGGCTTTCATTATTTCGCAAATGTCTTCGAAATGCGTGTAAAGGAAGTTTTCTTTATGGTGCGCTAAACACCACTTCGCCATGATAGAGCCGCCGCGCGACACGATACCGGTTGTTCTTTTTGCTGTCATCGGTACGTAACGTAATAATACGCCGGCGTGAATGGTGAAGTAATCCACGCCTTGTTCGGCTTGTTCGATAAGCGTGTCGCGGAAAATTTCCCATGTTAGATTTTCCGCTTTGCCGTTTACTTTTTCTAGCGCTTGGTAAATGGGCACGGTTCCAATTGGCACGGGCGAATTACGTAAAATCCATTCACGTGTTTCGTGAATGTTCTTGCCGGTGGATAAGTCCATAATCGTGTCGGCACCCCAACGGATACCCCAGACCATTTTGTCGACTTCTTCTTCTATAGAGGAAGTAACAGCTGAGTTACCCAAGTTGCCATTAATTTTTACGAGGAAGTTACGGCCAATAATCATCGGCTCGACTTCTGGGTGGTTAATATTCGCAGGGATAATGGCTCGGCCACGGGCTATTTCTTCACGTACAAACTCGGCGGTTATTTCTTCTGGAATACTGGCTCCAAACGATTCACCTGGGTGTTGTTCCGCATTAATGTCTGAACGTTTCATGTTCTCGCGAATCGCGATGTATTCCATTTCTGGCGTAATAATGCCTTTTCTCGCGTAGTGCATTTGGCTGACATTAGCGCCCGGTTTTGCCTTACGTGGCGCATGAATGTGTTCAAAACGAAGGCTAGCCAATTCTGGATCACCTTGCCTTAATTGGCCAAACTTTGAACTCGGCCCGTCTAACAGCTCAGTATCGTCTCGATCTAAAATCCACGGTAGGCGAACATCCGGTAAGCCTTTGCGCAAATTGATTTCTGCTGTTGGGTCAGTGTAAACACCAGAGCAGTCATACACGTACACATCTGGGTTTTTTTCTGCGCCAAAACTACTCGCCGTATCCTCTAAAGATATTTTCCGCATCGGCACATTGATGTCGTCTCGCGAGCCTTTGATATACACTTTTTCGGAATTAGGTAAAGGCTGTATAGCTGCCTCTTGCATAGCTTCGGTTGTTTTTTGAAAATCTTCTGGGATTGCGCTCATATCAGCCTCATTAATGCTTGGGGGTTCACTTAATTAGAGCTTTAGTTTATCACATACTGCTATAATCCTTTTTGAATTACACGGGCAAATAAGCATGCAACAGATCTCAGCAATCGATTTACAGTCACGCATCAACAAACCGGATTTTTCGGCCTTATTATTAGATGTTCGCGAGCCAAACGAATTTGAATACTGCCATATTACTGGCAGCACGCTAATACCTATGCAAACTATTCCCAATCGCTTAAATGAACTACCTAAAGACCAGACGATTATTACCATTTGCCACCATGGCATGCGTAGTCAACAAGTCGCTCAGTTTTTAGAGCAGAATGGTTTTACTGACCTTATCAACCTACAAGGTGGTGTGCACGCTTGGGCAAGTGAGGTTGATAACGCAATGCCCACTTATTAGGCCGCATGGATACCCTGCCTGATTTAATAAATGATGACACCCATTTATTATCCATCGGCTTAAACCCTTCGCTTCCTTCTGTTGACGCTGGTTTTTATTTTGCAAACCCTAGAAATAGATTTTGGACTGCACTTAACTTAAGTGGTGTTTTTCCTGAGCCCCTCGTACCCAGTCTAGAATCTTGCCAGCACCTTGTTGATAGATTTCACATAGGGTTTACAGACTTAGTTAAGCGCCCAACGGCGGGCTGCAAAGACCTTAAAGCTGCGGATTATCGTGAAGGAAGCAAACGACTCGACACAATGATTAAAGATGTCGGCGCAAAAGCTGTTTGGTTTCATGGCAAATTAACGTGCCAAAAATACGTTCAATACAGTGCCAATAAAAACCGCTCTATTGTTTGGGGCAAACAACCGTGGTTATTGAATAACAACCCTGTATTCATCACCCCAAACCCTAGCCCGGCGAATGCTGCTTATTCTTTAAAAGATATTAGCGACAGTTACCAAGCGATGTTTCAACAATTATCACTAAGGCCAGCATGCTAACGGTTATACAACGTGTATCGCATGCAAATGTTGTTGTTAACAACGTTGTATTAGGAGAAATACAGCAAGGCATCGTTGCGCTTATTGGCATTGAAAAGGGCGATACGGAGGCACAAGCACAACAATTGGTTGATAAGATGTTGGCGTATCGAATTTTTGCTGATGATAACGACAAAATGAATCTCAGTTTGCGCGATATAAACGGCGGCTTATTGCTCATTCCCCAGTTCACGCTGGCTGCTAATACTCAAAAGGGAACACGGCCCAGCTTTGCTTCATCTGCCCCACCTGACATTGCCAAACCATTATTTGAGTGCGTTGTTCAGTATGCTAAACAAAACCACCACACGGTTACCTGCGGCGAGTTTGCTGCTGACATGAATGTCACTTTATGTAACAACGGCCCCGTCACCTTTACCCTTAAGACAAAAAACGCCAAAGTTTAATAGCGCCGCACTTGTATGATAAAGTGCCACATAACCTTCAACTGAAAAGCCTTTCTATGAAACTGTTAAGAAAATCTTTAATTTATTCCTTTTTATTAAGTGTTCCTGCGCTTTGTAACGCCCAACCTCTTGATTTAACAGCTGCGTACAAGCTTGCCTTAGAGCAAGATTCTGGTATTCACGCCGCTTACAATAAATTATTGTCATCAAAAGAAGTCAAGCCTCAAGCGCTGGCCAACCTACTACCCAGCATTAATGCTTCTGCACGCACCAACGATGTTAGACAAGAAAGCGAAAGTAGTTTTTCAGGCACAGGCAAAAGCACTGGGCAATTTCGTGAAGAAGGTTTTTCAGTATCACTAAGGCAACCCCTATTCAATTGGGCTAGTTTTGAACGGTTTAAACAAGCCAAAACACAAGTATCAAATGCCGAAGCAGAATATAAATTAGCAGAACAGAACCTCATACTTCGCTTGACTGAAGCATATTTAAACACCCTGGAAGCCGAAGTGAACTTAGGCCTAACAAATGATGACGTTAATGCGTTTACACGCCAACTTGATCAAGCAACAACGCGTTTTGATGTCGGCCTGATTGCCATTACAGACGTCCATGATGCTCAAGCACGATATGACTTATCTGTAGCGACTCAAATAGCCGCTCAAGATAATTTGCATTCGAAAAAAGAAGCCTTACGAGAAATTATTCAAACTAACGAAATAAAGATTGCACCGTTAGCAAATGAACTACCGATATCACCGCCTGAACCAAACAATATCGCTGAGTGGGAAACATTAGCCGCGCAACAAAACTTATCGCTTGAAATAGCTAAAAACGACGTTGCGATTGCTAAAAAGGAAGTGAATATCAATCGCGCTGGACATTACCCCACAGTAGACATCGTGGCATCTCACGACTACAGCGAAACTGGCGGTGGCAGTTTTGGTACTGGCTTTAGGAATGAGTCCGACAAGCTTGGCTTAGAGTTAAATTTGTCTCTATTTGCTGGCGGTAAAACACAGTCATTAACGAGGCAAGCAGCGTTTAATCACCAACAAAGTCTGGACGTTCTTCAATCAAAACAACGCTCTACATTAAGAGAAACTCGGGATTTCTTTCGAGGCGTCACATCCAACTTATTAAGAATTAAAGCGCTTGAACAAGCCATCATTTCAAATCAAAGCTCTTTAGACGCCAGCGAAGTAGGCTTAGAGGTTGGAACACGTACCATTGTGGACGTACTTGATGCGCAAAGTAACTTATCAAGAGCGAAACTCGAACTCATCGCTGCAAAAAAGGATTATATCCTTAATGTTTTTAATCTTAAAAACGCAGCGGGGTCGTTATCTATCAGTGACATTGAGCACATTAACCAATGGTTAGTTCACTAGTTACGGCTACCTAACACGCCTTCAATTTGGCTAATTTGCTAGTAGTTTAATATCACTTGCAGACCATTTTTTTATAGCAACAATGGCGAACAAGCCCAGCACGATAAAACCTGAAGCCATATATAAAGCCGCATTATAATTTCCTGATGCACTGGCTAAATAACCGGCAATCGTCGGTGCAATAATCTGCGGAACACCATAACTCATTGTTAGCATGCCCATTAATTTGGCAGGTTTAGTTGGATAAAATCGCCCAGCCATAGTCAACACAATGCTAACAATACCAACAAACGTGAACCCGTATAAACATGCGCTTAGCAAAGCAAACTCAAGCGAGTTACCGAGAGCCGGTAAAACGATTCCCACCGCATGAATAAAGTACGCCAATAATAGCGCATTTAGAATACCCGTTTTTCTAGACACCAAGTCCCAAATTATGCAGGCGGGTGCCGCACATAAACCCAAAATAAGGAATGCCATTTCTCCTTGTCCTTGCATAATAGGTTGGCTTTCAACAATCGCAACAATGTACGTTGCACTGATAACAAAACCAAAGCCCCCACAAAAATACACGAACATCATCAGCCGTAAAAAACGTTGGCTAGGGGGTTTGTCTTCAAGACTCTTTCCACTTTCAGTCAGCCCAGATGTGTCAGGCTTAGGCAGCCATGTCCAAGCGGGGATAGCCATTAGAATACCCACTAAGGCCATAAGAAACCACTGCTCAGACCACGTCAGTTGATTTGAACTCCAAATTAGCACAGAGACAAAAACGATACCTATGCCAACCCCACTAAAGTGAATACCCATTTCACTACGGTGATTATGCCGAATAAGCCAATTAAGCATAAGCCCTGCACCAATCAAAAGCCCAGCCGCTGTGCCAAACCCTGCTAAGAATCTAGAGAGCCCCCAAACCCAGGGTTCTGTCGATACGCCCATCATAAAAGTAGTAACAACAGCCAGTACGAGACCTAAACGATAAAGTCTGTCTTTAACAACTAGGCTACTGACCAATGTAGCCGTTAATGCGCCAGACATGTAACCCATGTAATTGATGGTTGCCAGCCAGCCTGCTAATACTTTGCTCAACCCAACTTGCTCAAACATAATAGGAATCATGGGTGTGTAAGAAAATCGAGCAATACCCATGGTTAGCACTAAACAAAATATGCCCGAACTCATCACCTTTAATCGGCTCATATTATTATTCATACGTTTTATTTACTGACATGCGCCTTACTTCAATAGAGTTTGTATTTTTGTGGACACCGCATTCACAGCGCCATTGTTTTGTTCTACGAATTTTTTTCCTGCTGCGCCCATCGATGAACGCTTTTCCGAATGCTGTAATAAATCGGTGACAACACGCGCTAAATCTTCCGCATTGCTTATTTGAATCGCCGCACCGTAAGACAATAAACGTTCACTAATTTCTACAAAGTTAAAGACGTGTGGCCCAAATACAATTGGCACTGCCAATGACGCTGGCTCCAACATATTATGACCGCCAGTTGGCACCAAACTACCTCCAACATAGGCCACATCAACAGTGGCATAGTACAACTTAAGTTCACCCATCGCATCAAGCAAAAACACATCACTTTTTACTACATCACCTCTATGTTCACTGCGGCGTGTCACACTAAATCCTTTAGACTTACAAATTTTAGCAGCATCATTAAACCGTTCTGGGTGCCTAGGCACTAGCACCAACAATACATTCGGTATGGTTTTTTTAAGCAATGCAAAAGCTGCTAACACTTGTTCATCTTCGCCATCATGTGTGCTTGCTGCAATCCAGCTTGGGCGTTGCTGAAACCAGTCACGCCGAATCGCTTCGGCTTGCTCTTTTAATGATGCTGGCATATCAATATCAAACTTAATATTGCCCAATACGCTCACGCGATCTTTTGGCAAGCCAAGCTGAACAAATCGTGCTGCTGCCGTATCAGCTTGTGCACAAACGTGCGTAATATCACCTAACGTCTGCTTCATAAAAGCACCCAAACGTGCATAACCTTTGGTGGACTTTTCAGACAGCCGAGCATTAACAAAAAGAGAGGGCACATTATTGCGTTTTGCTTGATACAACAGGTTTGGCCAAATTTCTGTTTCTAAAATAATCGCCACTTTAGGTTTAAATCGGCGATAAAACCGCCGCATTGCGCCCGGCAAGTCATACGGCAGATACACATGGTGTACTCGGTGACCCAAAAAGGCTTTTACACGCGCTGAACCGGTTGGCGTTGTAGTGGTGACCAAAAAAGGGGTATCTGGGTTTTGCTCTAACACCTTATTAATTAACGGGAATGCGGCTTCGGCTTCACCAACCGATACGGTATGAAACCAGATAACACCTTGCGGCTGATCCTTTCCATAAAAACCAAAACGCTGCCCCCAACGGTTTAAATAAGCTGGGGCTTTACGACCACGCATTAATAAGCGCAACACCAAAAAAGGTGACGCCAAGTACAGCAATGCTGAATAGGCTAAACGCATATAGATCGTTTATTTACTGTTGTTTAACCATTCCATATAACTCGCCACACCTTCATTAACCGTTTTAAACGAAACGTCACAACCCACTGAACGCAACGCTGTTAAATCTGCTTCAGTAAAGCTTTGATAATGCCCAACTAAATGATCAGGAAACGGGATATAGCTGAGGCTGCCTTTTTTATGATGATCAAGCACACCCTTTGCTACATCATTAAAAGGCTGGCTTTTCCCTGTGCCGCAATTAAAGATACCCGACACAGCTGGGTTGTCTAAAAACCATAAGTTCACATCCACCACATCACTCACATAAACAAAGTCGCGAACTTGCTCACCATCACCATAGCCATCACAACCAGCGAATAACTTAACGTCGCCTTTTTCTAACATCTGATTATTTAAATGAAAAGCGACACTTGCCATACTGCCTTTGTGTTGCTCGCGAGGCCCATATACATTGAAGTAACGCAGACCCACCACTTGGCTTGTTATGTCTTGATGATTTGATGACCCCAGTTTCCGAACATACTGGTCAAATAAGAATTTTGAATAACCATAAACGTTAAGTGGTTCTTCATTCGCTAAATCTTCTTTAAACACACTGCCGCCACCGTATACAGATGCGCTAGAGGCATAAATAAACGGCACATTTTTCGACTGGCAAAAAGACAGTAATGTTTTCGAGTACTCGTAATTATTCTCCATCATAAATTGGCCATCCCACTCGGTGGTTGATGAACACGCCCCCTGATGAAATATCGCTTCAATTTTTATATCGTCAAAATCACCGCCCAAAACACCATCGAGGAAGTCGTCCTTATCCATGTAGTCAGCAATACGGGCGTCTACAATGTTTTTAAATTTTGTTCCATCCGTTAAATCGTCCACCACCAAAACATCGTCAATACCTCGGGCATTTAACCCCTGAACTATATTGCTACCAATAAAACCTGCGCCGCCTGTTACGATTATCATGTTTTTTACCTTTTACCGTCTGTCTCACGGATGTTTTTAATTAAGTTAGTGGTTGAACAACCATCGACATAGTCCAACACGTATGCCGCGCCGCCAGCTGCCGCTACACAGTCATGGCCTTCAATATCTTCAATGCGCTGATAGTCACCGCCTTTTACCAAGGCGTCGGGCAAGATACGGCAAATATGCTCTTTTGGAGAATCTTCAGAAAACGCACAAACCCAATCTACGCACGCTAACGCCGATAACATTTCTGCGCGTGTTTCTAAGGTATTAATGGGCCGTTCTGGTCCTTTCAGTCTTCCAACAGAAGCATCATCATTCACTAAAATAATGAGCCTATCTCCTAGCGCTTTTGCTTGTTGCAAGTAACGAACGTGGCCGGGATGCAAAATATCGAAACAGCCGTTCGTTAATACTAATTTTTCACCATTAATGCGCGCGGTTTGAATCGCAGCATCCAGCTCATTAGCACTCAAAAAACCACGCGGCATATCTTCTAACGTATGTAACGTTGCTTGTAACTCTTGTTGGTTAATCGTTGCTGTTCCCAGTTTGGCAACCACTAGGCCAGCTGCTTGGTTAGCTAATATAGTCGCTTCAGAAAAGCTTGAACCTGCCGCCAAACACGCGGCCAAGGTTGATATAACCGTATCGCCCGCACCGGTCACATCAAATACCTCTTGCGCTTGTGTGGGCAGATGTATCGCCTCTAACCCCGGTTGTAATAACGTCATGCCTTTTTCACCACGCGTCACCAATAAAGCCTCTAGCTGTAACTCGTTTAGCAATGCAGTACCGCGTGAAACCACATCTTCGTCAGATTCGCACTCACCCACAACCGCTTGGAACTCGCTCCAGTTTGGCGTAATTAATGTGGCTCCTTGGTATTTCTTAAAATCACTTCCTTTTGGATCAATAAGTACCCTTTTACCGGCTGCTTTTGCTTCATTAATCAGCTGCTGAACAGCCGCTAACGTGCCTTTCCCGTAATCCGACAAAATCACGACATCATTGTCTTTCAACGCTTCAGAATAACTTCCAAGTAGTTTTTCTACCGGCAAATCATGAAAACTGTCTTCAAAATCCAAACGAATCAGCTGTTGATGGCGACTGAGAATTCGTAACTTGGTGATTGTTGGCTGGTTTTCTAATTGTTGAAAGCGGCAATCAACATTCGCCTGTTCTAACTGGTTTTTCAATGATTCAGCCGCATCATCCGTGCCTGTATAGCCCAACAATGTAACGGATGACGCTAATGCAGCGATATTTAACGCGACATTACCCGCACCACCAGGTCGGTCTTCAACTGTTTGGACATGCACCACGGGCACAGGTGCTTCTGGCGAAATACGAGACGTATCGCCTTGCCAGTTTCTATCTAGCATTAAATCACCAACAACCAATACAGATGCTTGAGTAAAGTCAGGTAGCTTCATCTTTTATATTCTTACTATTTAATATCATTTATATGGTATCACGGGTGACGTTCGGCAGAAAAAGCCTACTCTATATTTTCAGATAATTTATAATCCCGATATATAAACACAGTGGAAAAATCGATGACCATTAAAATTTACCATAACCCCCGTTGCAGCAAATCTCGCCAAACGCTCCAATTATTGGAAGAAAACGGCGTTCAACCAGAGATTATTGAATACTTGAAAAATTCGCCAAGTAAGGACGAGTTGATATCTGTGTTAAATTCATTGGGCTTAAGCCCGCGTGATTTAATGCGAAAAGGCGAGAGCATCTATAAAGAACTTAACCTAAAAAACAATGAATTAAGCGATGAACAGCTAGTAAATGCCATGCTTGAAAATCCTATTTTAATTGAGCGCCCTATCGTATTAGCCAACGGCAAAGCAGCCATTGGCCGGCCACCAGAAAGCGTGTTGGATATTTTATAAATGACAACTGAAGTCCTCGTTTTATACTACAGCCGTCACGGCGCTACTGCGCAAATGGCCAGCCTTATTGCCCGTGGCGTAGAAGCCATTGACGGCGTTCAAGCAAAAGTTCGAACGGTTCCTGCCATATCGACCGTTTGTGAAGCAACTGAAGATAGCATTCCAGATGCTGGCGCTCTATATGCAAGCTTAGACGACCTTAAAGAGTGCAATGGATTAATTCTCGGTAGCCCAACGCGATTCGGCAACATGGCTGCCCCTCTAAAGTACTTTCTTGACGGCACCAGTAACCTTTGGCTATCGGGCGCACTCATTGGAAAGCCAGCTGCTGTTTTTACCTCAACCAGCAGTTTACATGGCGGACAAGAAACGACGTTAACATCCATGATGCTCCCCCTACTACACCACGGCATGTTGATTGCTGGACTGCCTTATTCTGAAAGCGCATTACTTGAAACCAGCACCGGCGGCACGCCCTATGGCGCTAGCCATCTTGCCGGCGCGGATAACTCTCGTAACATTGATGAGCATGAAGCCAGCTTATGCATTGCACTAGGTAAACGCATTGCAACCCTAGCAAAACAATTATCCGCATGAAATTACCCAATAAACAAACTGCCTATTGGTTACAACTACTGAGTTATTTAGCCTTAATTGCATTTATTACCGCATGGATTACAGTATTAGCACCACCTCAAACCTTCCCGATTGCGCTCGTGCTGATTGTTTGCGTCGTGCCATTATTGCTGCCATTAATGGGTGTATTACATGGCAGAGACAAGCCCGTAAATTGGGCAGCTTACCTGAGTTTACTGTATTTCATTCATGGCACCACGGAAGCGTTTGCAAGTCCCGCCACCAGAACCCTTGGCATTATCGAAATCATTATTAGCATAACGGTCTTTTTTAGCACGTCGTTGTATATTCGCCGCCTCAACAAGCCCTAATGCATCCACAAATTCCGTTACCTTTTAAGCCGCAAGACGAATATAACTTCAATAACTTTATTGCGACTGGCAACGAGTTAATCGTTCAATCACTTAACACCATTGAGAACGAGTTTTTTATTTTTCTCTGGGGGGCTTCCAGCACTGGGAAAACCCATTTACTCCAAGCCACTTGCCAACAACAGGCTCTGCAAGGAAAAACAGTCTGTTATCTTCCACTGATAGACCTACACACACTGTCATCAGACATTTTAGATGGCATGGATGGCATCGACACAATTTGTATTGACGATATACAGCTCATCTCCAACAAACGTGATTGGGAAGTATCGCTATTCAACTTATTTAATCAAATCAAACAACAAGGTAAACACCTTGTTATTAGCTCAACGCAATCGCCCCAACAACTCGGCATTCAATTAAACGATTTAAAAAGTCGCCTAAGCAGTGGCCTCGCTTTAAATCTAACCCCTCTCGACGATGAAAGCACCGTACAAGTATTACAAAACCGCGCCCTTAAATTAGGCTTGGAATTAAACCAAGACACGGCCAGTTATATGGTCAATAGACTGCCTAGAGACCTCGCTTCTTTATGGGTTCTGTTAGAAAAACTAGACAAGGCCTGCATGACAGAGCAGCGAAAACTAACTATTCCTTTTTTAAAAAACACATTGCAACTCTAGTTAAAAACTATCGCTATCGATAAAATATTATCGCCGGCCCAAATAAACCGCCTTTTATCAACAGCACACAGGAATCAACATGGACTTTCTATTAAACCTTTTCTCCGAAGAAACCATTAACCAAATCAAAGAAATATTGGCTGTGTATGGTTTAAAAGTTATCGCCGCTATAGCAATATTTATCGTCGGTAAAATTATCGCCAAACTTGTCAAGGCTGGTATTGCTAAAACCATGGCAAAAGCTGGTTCAGACCCTATTCTGATTTCTTTTACTACCAATATGGTTTACGCCGCACTATTAGCATTTATAATTATTGCAGCGTTAGGCCAACTTGGCATACAAACCACCTCTTTTATTGCCATTTTAGGCGCAGCGGGTTTAGCCATTGGCTTAGCATTACAAGGGTCTTTAGCGAATTTTGCAGCCGGTGTTTTGATGATTATTCTTCGCCCATTTAAACAAGGTGATTTTATAGAAGGCGGCGGGGTATCCGGCGTAGTAGAAGAAGTCCGTATCTTTAATACTATTATGCGTACGGGCGACAATAAAACCATCATCATCCCGAATGGCAGCTTAATGAACGACAACATTATCAACTACTCTAGTAAACCAACTCGCCGGCTCGATTTGGTTATTGGCATTGGTTATGACGACGACATAAAAAAAGCAAAAAATGTATTAAATGAACTCATGCAACATGATGACCGTATTTTGAAAGACCCTGCACCCGTCATTGGATTACTAGAATTGGCTGACAGCAGCGTTAATTTCGCCGTTCGGCCGTGGGTTAAATCTGCAGACTATTGGGGCGTGCACTTCGACCTATTGGAAAGCATTAAGCTTCGTTTTGACAAAGACGGCATCAGCATCCCTTACCCTCAACAAGACCTTCACTTACACAATTCACCGTGTGAAAAATAAGCTTATTATTGAATAATATTGATTTTTTTACTCAACAGCACTATCTTAGTAAATCAAATTTCTCCTGCGCGACGCGCATAACTAAACAATAAGGATCACCATCATGACACATGAATTACCTGATTTACCTTATGCAATCAATGCATTAGAACCACATATTTCTCAAGAGACGTTAGAATTTCACCACGGCAAACACCACGCAACTTATGTAACTAAGTTAAACGGTATGATTGGCGGTACTGAATTTGAAAATTCAAGCTTAGAAGATATCGTTAAAAAATCTTCTGGCCCAATTTTTAATAATGCAGCACAAATCTGGAACCACACCTTTTACTGGAACTGTTTAACACCGAATAGTACAGAAGCTTCTGGCGATTTATTAGCTGCAATTAATGGCGCGTATGGCTCTGTTGATGCATTTAAAGCAGAATTCACCGATAAATCAGTCAGCTTATTTGGTGCTGGCTGGTGCTGGTTAGTAAAAAATGCCGATGGCTCTCTTGAAATTGTACAAACAAGCAACGCTGGAACACCACTAACGTCTGGCCAAACACCTCTTTTAACCTGTGACGTTTGGGAGCACGCCTATTACATAGATTGTCGTAATGCTCGCCCTGCTTATATGGATAAATTTTGGGCACTTGTAAACTGGGACTTTGTTGGATCTAATCTGTAACAAACCCTGCTACGTAAAAAGGCGCCATTAGGCGCCTTTTTTATGCTTATTGGTTTTACCCTAAGATATTATTGTCCAAAATACGCATCACTGTCTTTATAACGCTTAATCCCATAACGTAAAAAAATCATCAATACCGCAGCAACTGGCAAGGCTATTAAAATACCTGTAAAACCAAATAATTGGCCACCTGCCATTACAGCAAAAATTACAGCGACAGCATGAAGGCCGATTTTATCGCCGACTAATAACGGCGTTAACACCACGCTTTCAAGCACTTGAGCAACGACGAATACCAATAAAACAGGTACTAATAACGTAATGTCATGGAACTGGAATAGCGCCGCCACGCTTGCCAACAGTATGCCAACAATAAGCCCCAAATATGGCACAAAGCTTACCAACCCTGCTACCAATCCAATAATGAGCGCAAACTCCAAGCCTATTAGACTTAACCCAATACTATAAATAATAACCAACGAAAACATGACCAAAAGTTGCCCTTTGAAAAACTCGCTTAGCACTATGTCGATATCCGCTGCAATACTCGCCGTTTGCTGCTTATATTTAAGCGGAACCACATCATAAATACGGTCTACCATCGTGTGCCAGTCACGTAAAAAATAAAACGTTAATACGGGAATCAACACAATATTTGCTACCCCCGCAAAAAAGGCCATGCCAGTTGCACTCAGTGAGCCCAGGATATCCACAGCAAAGCCACCCGCTGTTCCAACATTGTTTTGTAAACCCTGCTGAATTTTTCCAGCATCTATAGAAACAATGCCCCCTAAACGAGATTGTAGCCAAGGTATCAATGTTTCTTTTAACCAATTTAATATTGCTGGCAATTTTGCAATTAAGGCACTAATTTGTTGTTCAACGAGAGGTAGAACCACTAATAACGCTAAAATCAATCCTAATAGAATAATTGAAAAAACAAGCGTTACTTTCAATGTTCTTGACCACTTTAGCATCGTCAAACTATCAACCAACCCAGTCCCTAGATAGGCTAATAACGCGGCAACTAAAAAGGGCATCAATATCGGCGCCAGCACATAAAGCATCCCAAGGAAAACTGCAAAAACAATCAACCATTTACTGTTCATCTTGTTCCTTATTCTCTGATGTTGTATCCCAATACTTTAAACCCCATTTCCAAATATATTCAGCACCACTTACTACTGTTGTTGCCGCCACTGAGTACAACATAAACTCAATCCAGGTGATTGGAATAGGAACTAAGGATTGACTGAAAAATACCATAACCAACAAAACAATTTGCAACGCGGTATTTAACTTACTTGAAAATGGTGGGTCTCCGTGGAATTTTTCGAGCAAAAAGTGACACGCTAACGCTCCAAAAGCCACGAGTAAATCGCGACATAACACAAGCGCAAACAACCACACTGGTATCAATTCAATAACCACACAAACAGCAAAGCAAGAAACTAACAACAACTTATCTGCTAGCGGATCTAAAAATGACCCTAAGCGACTCGTCCAATTATACTTTTTAGCTAAATAGCCATCTAATGCATCAGATACACCGGCAATCACAAACAAGGCCAAAGCAGGGTTAAATTGCTTATTTAGAAGCAAGTAAACAATAGGCACCACCAATACAATCCTTAGTACACTTATTGCATTGGGCAGATCTTTTCTTGTCATTACCTAACTCTAAAAGAAAGCACTTGTTGAGAGATATACGGCATGACTTGTTGCCCCAATGCTTGAGGTTTTTGAATCTGAACAGGCATTATTGGCGCAATAGGATGCGTCTCTGCCAGCACATTATTTAGCGCTATTTGCTCCTTTAAACCTTGCACATCACCGGTCAACCCAATCACAAAAGATGCTTTATTCGCATCAACACGTTGCCAACTAACCTTACTCACTACATCAAGCGACGATAAGTATTGTGAAACACGTGAAAATTCAGCCAAATTAGTAATACCATCAACCATTAATGTCAGCTCACTAACATGCATATTGCCCCGAGGCGCATAAATCTCTGCAAGCATTTCCGAACTTGAACTTAAGCTCTCTCTAAAAGCTTCGCTCAAATAAGTTTGCCGGCTCTCTCCCTCAAACTTACCATTTGTGTTGACCAGCACCCAACGTAGCTTCCAAACACTTCCTTGTTCTTTCAACAACCGCCCGAACAACACTTGTTTAGCACCATACCGTGCCGATGCTTGAACAATGCGTTCAGAAAATAGCCCCCATACATCATTAAATTGAACAGCCTGCTGATCTTCCAAATCCAACAATGGCAGCACAATAGGCAAACCTGATTGAAAAGCGACCTTTTGTAACAACGCTGCTGTTTTTGTCGCACCTTCGCCAATCAAATACCGTTTATTACCATTATCCACCGCCAACCAAACTGCTATGGCCGGACGATTTGCACCCCAAACAGGTATATCAAACTGTTGAAGCGCCCTGTCTATTGCTGCTTTTTGGAAAGTAATTTCTACTTGTAAAGACGACTTCTCAGTCTCCGGCTGAATGTATTGGAATTGCTCTACGAACGCATCTACATTCGACAATGTCTGTTGAAGTGCGGCGTTATTCAACACCTCGCGCCGACCTGACACCTTCTGCGCAACGCTATTGATTGCTTTCCTTGTCGCTGCCTTTCGCTCATTGGCCGACTGAGTCGCCACTGGCACTATCGCTTTATATAACCCATCCACTTGCACGGCAAAGCTAAGAGTAGATACCAACATTAATACAACAAAAAACCCAACATTACGCATACGTTTAACAACCAATTTCAACTAATTAATGTGTATAGCATAATATAGAAAGACCCAATACTGCCAACATTTACCCTAACTGATATAATTACCCTTTTCTTAACTCTAAAAATCTGATTTTGAGCGACTCTAAAAGCAGCCTAAGCTACAAAGACGCTGGCGTTGACATTGATGCCGGTGCACAACTCGTAGAACGTATTAAACCCATAGCAAAACGTACACAACGACCTGGCGTCATGTCTGGTCTGGGTGGATTTGGGTCGTTATTCGAACTTCCAATGGACCAATATAAAAAACCTGTGCTTGTATCAGGTACAGACGGTGTTGGCACCAAACTCAAGCTCGCCATGATGCTTGATAAACACGATACCATTGGCATTGACCTTGTCGCTATGTGCGTTAACGATATTATCGTGACCGGCGCAGAGCCGTTGTTTTTTCTAGATTACTACGCCACTGGAAAGCTTAATTTGGATGTGGCCAGCGATGTTATTGCAGGCATAGGCAAAGGCTGCGAACTGGCTGGTGCCGCCCTTGTTGGTGGAGAAACAGCAGAAATGCCCGGCATGTACGAAGGTGAAGATTATGACTTAGCCGGGTTTAGTGTGGGGCTCGTCGAAAAAGACCAAATAATCGACGGCTCGAACGTCGCAGCGGGTGACGTATTAATAGGCTTAGCTTCATCTGGCCCACACTCCAATGGCTATTCACTCATTAGAAAAGTATTGGAGCTCCAAGATAACTTACAGCAAACTGTTGGTGGCAAACCGTTAGCAGAAGCCCTATTAGAACCCACCCGAATTTATGTAAAATCACTACTCAAACTGATTAGCAAGCACCCTGTACATGCATTAGCCCACATTACCGGCGGCGGCTTTACAGAGAACATTCCACGAGTAATGCCCGACTTTACTGTTGCTAACGTTAAATTAGGCAGCTGGCCAACACAACCAGTGTTTGATTGGCTTCAAGAAGAAGGCAATATTACAGACGAGGAAATGCTAAAAACCTTCAATTGCGGCATTGGCATGGTTCTTTGCGTTGCCTCTGAAAACGCAGATGCTGTATTAGCCGAACTAGCAGCAAACAATGAGGACGCTTATGTCGTTGGGGACATAGGCCCTTCTGATACAAAAGAACCTGTCGTCAACTACGTTTAATATAGAAATGGGCGCTGATTATCGCATAGTCGTGTTGCTGTCTGGGTCAGGCACCACGTTACAATCCATGATTGATGCTGAGCTACCCGCTAACATCGCTGCTGTCATAAGTAATAAAAAAAATGCGTTTGGACTGGAACGCGCTAAAGAAGCCAACATTCCCACACAAGTACTCGAACACGAGCACTTCGAATCACGTGAAAAATTCGACTCCGAGCTTCAACGCCTCATAGACCAACACCAACCAGACTTGGTCGTACTAGCCGGCTTTATGCGCATATTAAGCAACCAGTTTGTATCTCACTACGCAGGTCGTTTGATTAATATTCACCCATCTTTATTACCTAAATATAAAGGCATGCATACCCACCAACGCGTGATGAATGATGGGGAACCGTTACATGGTAGCAGCGTACACTTCGTTAATTCAGAACTAGATGGTGGCCCGGTATTATTACAGGCTCGACTGCCTGTGTTACCCACTGACAGCGTAGAGAGTCTAGAGTTACGTATCAAAACCAAAGAACATTTAATTTATCCAACCGCCATTAGCTGGTTTGCAGAAGGCAGAATTAAATTAATTGATAACAACATCTATATGGATGATCAAAAAATGAATGGTCCCGTGGTAATGGATTATATGTAAGAATAAAGCATGCGTTATTCATCGAAAATTCTCGCTTCACTGTTCTTTTTCATCTTCTTTGCTACTTTCTTAGAAACGAGTATTGCAAACAATTATTCAATACCTCCCTTTCAAGCCGAATACCAAATCAAACATAATGGCATAGAAATTGGGCGCGTTACGTTATCCCTAAAAAAAACCACGCCAAACAACTTTGAACTCAAGTCCATAACTGAAACCAGCGGCATGCTATCGTTTATACGAGATGATGCTGCTGAGGAAATTAGCAACTTCGAAATTTCCAACCAGCGCCCCCGCCCAACGTCGTACCAGTATAAAGAACACCTAGGTGATGGCCGTAAAAACGTCAGCCTCACGTTTGACTGGCAAGGTTTGAATGTCACAAATCGTTCAAAAGGCACTGTTTGGAAATTAGCTATTAGCGACGGTGTTTTAGACAAGGCATTAATGCAAATAGCACTAATGCAAGACTTGAACACCGACAAAACGCTAACCTATGAGATCGCAGATGGCGGAAAACTAAAAACGTATCGTTTTAAAACACTGGGTACCGAAAAAATCAAAATTAAAGGGTCAACCTACCAAACAGTAAAGCTTGCCCGTAAAAAAGGCGACAAACCATTGATAACTTACTATTGGTGCGCACCGGAATTACACAACTTACCCATCTTGCTTCAACGTAAAAAAACTTATGGAACCTTTGAAATGAGGCTTATCAAAGCCTCATTTGATGATTAAGTCTTCGGTAAGGTAACGCCTGTTTGACCCTGATATTTGCCACCACGATCACCATACGATGTTTCGCAAATTTCATCTGCACCGAAAAACAAAAACTGCGCCACGCCCTCATTGGCATAAATTTTTGCTGGTAAGGTTGTCGTATTTGAAAACTCTAACGTCACATGCCCTTCCCACTCTGGCTCAAGTGGCGTCACGTTCACAATAATACCGCAACGCGCATAGGTCGATTTACCTAAACAAACCGTTAGCACATCACGCGGAATTTTTAAGTACTCAACCGTTCTTGCCAATGCAAAAGAGTTAGGAGGGATAATACAAACATCTGACTGCACATCGACAAAACTGTTTTCATCAAAGTTTTTGGGGTCTACCACCGCCGAGTTAATGTTTGTGAACACTTTGAATTCGTTTGAACAACGTACGTCGTAGCCATAACTTGATGTGCCGTATGAAATAACACGCCCACCATCAGACTCTCTCACTTGACCTGGCTCGAAGGGTGAGATCATGTCTTTTTGCTCCACCATGCGCCGAATCCAACCGTCAGATTTAATACCCATTTAACCCTTTGATTTATTTAAAAACTATATTTGGAATTTTGCCGCTAAAATCTTTTGCTTTAGCCGATAAGGTGGCCGCTAGCTTCCTTGCCATACCACGGTATATCATAGAAATTTGACCATCTGGATCGGCCGCAACAGTTGGTACGCCATCATCCACACTCATACGGACAGACATATCTAATGGTAATGCGCCTAAAAACTCAATACCGAATTCTTTTGCCATTGTTTCCCCGCCGCCTTGCCCAAAAATAGCCTCTTCATGCTGGCAATTTGAACAAATGTGCAAACTCATGTTTTCAATTAAACCCAACACAGGGATATCTACTTTCTCAAACATCTTCAGGCCTTTCTTAGCGTCTATTAACGCGATGTCTTGAGGCGTCGTTACAATCACAGCCCCTGTTACTGGCACTGTTTGAGCCAATGTTAAATGGATATCGCCTGTGCCCGGCGGCATATCAATCACCAAATAATCCAAATCATCCCAATTTGTATCGTTTAATAGCTGGCCTAATGCCTGCGTCACCATGGGTCCACGCAAAATCATTGGGGTATCTTCATCAACCAAAAAGCCCACGGACATCACTTGTAATCCATGGCCCTCCATTGGCTCAATGGTGCGACCATCGGGTGAGCCTGGGCGACCGGTTATGCCCAACATTGTTGGCTGACTTGGCCCGTATATATCCGCATCTAGAATGCCTACTCGCGCACCTTCGGCAGATAGTGCCAGTGCCAGGTTAACCGATGTGGTGGATTTTCCAACGCCGCCTTTACCAGAAGCAACAGCGATCATGTTTTTTACGCCCTTCATCAGCTTAACGCCCTTTTGAGCAGCGTGTGGATTAACATTCCAAGTGACTTCTACTGAAGCCTTGTTTATGCTGCCAAGCTGCATCAAATGCTCTTTAATATCTGCCGCTAACGCGTCTTTAATACCAGCCGCCGGGTAACCCAGAACAACCTCAACACCTAGCTCGTCATTAACCAGCGTGACATTCTTTAACGCCTTACCAGACATGATTGTTTTGCCCGTTAATGGGTCAATAAACTCTTTTAAATGTTCTTCTATATCCGCAACTGACAAATTACTCATTTCGCGATAACCGTTATATTTTATGAACGGCATATTTTATATGCTTTCCACCTGTTTGTGTATGGTTTAACGTGAATCACAAGCTTACCACTATTCCATTTTTTCTTTATTGATTGTCTAGCACGTCACAGTTTTTACACCTAACCAAGCTAACCTTTCATTATCTTCAATAAAAAGGATATTTACCATGAAAGCATTAGTGTTACTCGCACTATTCGCCATATTGCCTGGCCAATCATTTGCTATGCCCATTACCAGTGCCACTATATTTCAACAAGGTGATGAATACTCAGCCAAAGGTGGGCGATGGTTCGAGCCTGGTGGCGGCATCATCCGCACCTATTGGTCCAGACAATGGGTTGAATACACGGCTTTCTTAACGCCTGGAAAATGGAACATCGGCTTGAATGTTAAAAACTATGGAAACTTAGGCACCAATTGGTACGACAGCTTTAATGTTCGTTCTAGTATCAATAATGATTTATTAAATATCACCGCTAGCCAAACCGACGCTTATTATGATTTTACATCGTTCGACATAGCATCTAGCGAACTATTAACCGTTCGGTACACTTGGTTAAACGATAAATGGGGCGGGCGGAACGACCCTCTCCGTCGCGATGCCAATATTCAAATCGAAAGCGCTTTTTTAACCGCGTTCCGGTTGCTAATAGCTTATTACTGCTCTGTTTAGGCGCTATGTTTTTCGTCTATCGACGAACATTTCTAGACAAAACCAAAGCAATCAAACATTCGATTCGTACATAATTAACCTTTATCGCCTCGCGGTGGCTTTAGCGCTGCTCATTAACTAGGTTACAAAAGCGATTACATATAACGCTAATTCAGGCGTGCAATTCCCCGTTTCATGCCTGAATTAGTCCTCATTTTATGGGACAATACCGCCATTCAAACCTCAACTTCATTTAGTTAGTTTTTATGGCTTCCAAAAAAAGAAAAATTCTCGTTACCAGCGCCCTACCTTACGCTAATGGCCCCATTCACATTGGTCATCTAGTTGAATATATTCAAACTGATATTTGGGTACGTTTTCAAAAACAACGTGGTCATAGCTGCCATTATGTTTGTGCAGACGATGCGCACGGCACCCCCATTATGTTGCGGGCGCAACAAGAAGACATTACGCCAGAACAGCTTATTGCCGACACTTGGACGCAACATAATGCTGATTTCGCCGAATTTGGCGTTGGTTTTGACAATTTTTACACCACTCATTCAGATGAAACCCGTGAGTTTTCAGAACTTATATACAACCGTTTACACGAACAGGGGCACATTCATAGCAAAGTAATCACCCAAGCCTATGACCCCGTTAAAGAAATGTTTTTGCCCGACCGTTTCATTAAGGGTGAATGCCCAAAATGCCACGCAAAAGATCAATACGGCGACAATTGCGAGATGTGCAGCGCTACTTATTCACCCACCGATCTAATTAACCCTTTCTCCGCGGTGTCTGGCGAAAAACCTATTGAAAAAGATTCTGAACATTATTTCTTCAAATTGTCAGATTTTGAAGACATGCTTAAAGAATGGACACGCTCAGGCCACCTACAAGATCAAGTGGCCAATAAACTAAATGAATGGTTCGAAACCGGCCTACACGATTGGGATATTTCACGCGACGCGCCTTACTTTGGATTTGAAATTCCTAACGCGCCAGGTAAATTCTTTTACGTATGGTTAGATGCCCCTGTGGGTTACATGGGCAGCTTCAAGAACCTGTGCGACAGAACCGGCCTAAGCTTTGATGAATACTGGAACAAAGACAGCGAAACCGAGCTGTACCACTTCATTGGTAAAGACATTGTTTACTTCCATGCGTTATTCTGGCCTGCGATGTTAACAGGCGCTGGGTTTAGAACACCTAGTGCGATTTTCTCCCACGGTTTTTTAACCGTTAATGGCGAGAAAATGTCTAAATCGCGTGGCACTTTCATTAAAGCACGCACTTATTTAGACCACCTCAACCCAGAATACTTACGTTATTACTTCGCAGCAAAGCTAAACAGCCAAGTTGAAGATATAGACCTGAATTTTGAAGATTTTAGTCAGCGAGTCGATACCGACTTAGTCAACAAAGTGGTCAATATCGCCAGCCGTTGTAGTGGCTTTATTAAAAAACGTTTCGATGGAAAGCTATCCGCCGACTGCGCCGAACCGGCTCTGTTTCAAGAATTTGTGGATGCTAACGTCAACATTGCAGAACTATACGAAGCACGCGAATACGGCAAAGCCATGCGTGCGATTTCTGCATTAGCTGACAAAGCCAACCAATACATTGATGACAAACAACCGTGGATAGTCGCCAAACAAGAAGGCTGTGATGCTGAGTTACACGACATTTGCAGCGTAGGCATTAATTTATTCTATGCCATTACTGCCTACCTAAAGCCCGTTGTGCCGCAAATGGTAGAAAAAGCCGAGCAGTTTTTAAACATTGAAACGCTACCTTGGCCAAACAAACTTACACCGTTAACCGACCATGTTGTTAACAAATTCAAACCCTTGTTAACACGTGTGGATGCAGACAAACTTGCTGCAATGATAGAGGCATCAAAAGAAACCTTAACGGCGACCAAACCAACCACGGTAAAAAAGAGCAACACAAAAAAAGCACCTGATTCTGACACGAAACTAGACACCGTCGAATTCGATGACTTTGCCAAAATAGACCTACGCGTCGCGTTAATAGAAAAAGCAGAACACGTAGAAGGTGCAGATAAGCTATTAAAACTAACACTCAGCCTAGGTGAAGAAACAAAACAAGTGTTTGCCGGCATTAAATCCGCTTACCAACCTGAAGATTTAGAAGGCCGCCTTACTGTTATGGTAGCCAACCTAGCGCCCCGAAAAATGCGCTTTGGCGTATCAGAAGGCATGGTGCTGGCCGCTGGGCCCGGTGGTGAGAATATTTGGTTACTATCGCCAGATGATGGGGCCAAAGCCGGTATGAAAATAAAATGAGCCCTTTACTATGGGAATTTCAATAACTCCTGTTTTATGCTTGATTATCATATTACAGGGAACTATAGTCCATCTATGCATAAGAATTACAGGGAAAACCCATTCCCCTTAATGACAAGTTATGTAGCTCTGGCACCGTATGGTATTTAGATTTCAGGTAATTAAAGAGATGTTCATGATTAGCTCTATAAGACTAAGATTCATTTCTTACTTTGCCGATAATTTGTGTCCTGATAGATTCTCGTTGACTTCTGATGAGGCTGATAAAAACGACTTCTATGAAGTCCATATTATTGTCCCCTGTGGAACCGACGACGAAATAAGGGATTTAGAAAAAATAAGTCGTGGTGCATTAAACGTATATTTTCAGTTCATTCCTGCCAAACCGAGCGTTGTTGTTAATAGGCATATAAAAGGAAGGCGCTGGATTAGAGGTGATGTAGAAAGTTCAGAATTCTATCTTAATAGAGACTCATTAAGGTTTGCCCGTATCGATGTCTATTACTACTATGGAAAATGGAGCGTAAGGGAGGACGATTGTTCGACTTTTACTCTATTCAAGCTGTTTTCAAATAGAGTATTTAGAACGATTTATTTCGTTATTTTGTTTCATAAAGTTACAACCTTCTTCAAGAAACGGAAGGTTTCAAAACGGCTAAAAACACCCTTCAGGTCAAAATTCGAGATTTACGAAGCGTTAATGAATAATGACGATTTTTTGAGGAGAGGTACTTTCAAGAAAAGCGATATTTCTAGGCTGATTTTTGGGGATCACTTCGTTGGGGAGTACGAGATTTACCAGAAGGTAAATCAATCTGTAGATTGGATTATGGATGCTTGCCTTGAGGACGGGGAAATTGAGAAAGTAAGGGGTATTGACGATACAAATCCAACATACAAAGTTAAGGGTAAAGGAATACATTACTTCACTTTGACAAAAGAGAAGATAAAAAGCGAAGAAGAAAATAGGAAAATACAGAGTCAGCAGGTAAGTATTCAAAATAAAATGGTTTGGCTTACATTCTTATTGGTGATCGCAACATTTTTAACGGCACTCGGAAGTTTGGACGAACTCACCCCAATGTATAATAAGATTTCTGGTTACGTGAGGGGGTGTTTTTAGTGGTGGAGAAATCGCTACATAACAAGCAGCTCAAAGCGACGCGGAAAAAGCCCCGCGCACTTTAGCTAAGACGTTAGCTGTATAAAAACATGCGTAAATATCAACTTAACAATGAACTATTAGAATTTGTAGAGCAAGAGACATATGAACGGTGGTTGTCTCGTAAAGCTGTAGCGCACGTAAAAAGAGATAAGGCACGTGGTAATACAACAGCAACAAACGAATCATACAAAATTGCAATTCATAAAGCTGTGTGTGAATCAAAAGGAAAAGATGCATATACCAATGAACAACTCGATTGGTCTTTATTAAGTAAATACAATAACGAGCAATCTAAAAAACATGGGCGCTATTACAAAAAGCAATTTGCATTACTGCCTTCAGTAGATCATGTCGGTGATGGTACAGGCGAGGCATATTTTAAAATTTGTGCATGGCGTACAAATGATGCTAAAAATGATATGACTTATCTTGAACTAGTAGAGTTAAGTAAAAAAATACTAAATGCATATAACAACAGCTAACAAGCCATTCAACCCGACCTTTTTATACGGCGCGTCGTTTCACTCTGCTCTGTATAAAAAGGCCGGTTAACTCAAACGTTAGTTGCTCCTCGGTGCTCGGTAACATCATAACGTTACAATTCTATAATGTTGTTATTGAATCAACGGAGCTATTACCATGAGTAACTTATCTAAACGTTCGACTGTTTATTTTGAACCCGACATACATCAAGCTTTAAAAATGCGTGCAGCCTCTGCACATCTATCCATTTCTGAGTTAATTGATGAAGCTGTTCGATTATTAATGCGTGAAGATCAGGAAGATTTGGCAGCAGTATCAGACAGGGTTAACGAGTCTGAAATATCGTATGAAGACCTGCTAAACGATTTGAAGTTACATGGCAAAATATAAAGTCACTTTTAAAAAGTCCGTAGCTAAAGATTTACGGGTTATAGCGAAAAGCGATATTCAAAAAATTTTAAGTAAAATTAATTCTTTAGCAGAAAATCCGCGCGGTAAAGGTTGTATAAAGTTATCAAGCAAAGAAAGCTATAGAGTTCGACAAGGTTTATATCGAATAATATATGAGATAAAAGATGATCAACTTGTTGTAAGTGTCGTTAAAGTAGCTCACTGATCAAGTGTTTATATGGGCAACTAACAAGTGCGTCAAAGCCCCTCGCACGCGTTACCCAAGTATTATCTCTAGGTCAACTTAATTCGATATTTCCACGCTAAATACAGCATCCAAACAAAACAAATCAATAAGCCGCCAACTTCTCGAGTTAACTCTGTTTGGATAGATTTCATACTGGATAAGGTCATTACCTCACGCCAGTCTATAGGGGCTGGGTTTAACAGCAGGTCAGAAAAAAGCCCTGTACCCCATAACAACGATACTAACGCTAGCAACAAACAAGGATAAACAACATTTACGTTTGTAAATACCAATAGGCAGCACCCGCCACAACAAACATAAATTACAACCCAGCTAATGGAGTCTGGATCATTAAGCTGCAATAACGCTGACATAATAAACATGAGCCCCATTAAAAGGTTGGAAATTTTAAATATCATTCGTATATTAATCCTAATTGTTATAATAAAATAATTTGTTATTCTTTTTAATTATATAAAATGGCGACTATAATTCGAAATAATCCAAAATAGCGCCGAAGCATTTATATGTTTGATTAACAACGTATAATCGCATCATACTTTATACTTAAGCCTTCAGTTCGATACCAAACACGCAGACACTATGTCCGACTATTTACTCATTTTAGTTAGCACCATACTGGTTAACAACTTCGTGTTGGTAAAGTTTCTTGGTTTGTGCCCTTTCATGGGCGTTTCAAACAAGCTAGAAACCGCTATGGGCATGGGCTTTGCAACAACATTTGTATTAACGCTAGCGTCCATTTGTAGTTACCTTGCCAACCAATATTTATTAGACCCACTCGGTTTAGAGTATTTACGAACTATCACGTTTATCGTCGTGATAGCGGTAGTTGTGCAAATAACTGAGGCTATCGTGCATAAAACAAGCCCATTGCTATACCAAGTATTGGGCATTTATTTGCCATTGATTACCACCAACTGTGCGGTACTGGGCGTTGCTTTGCTCAATATTCAAGAAGACCACAACTTTATAGAATCTGCCTTGTATGGTTTTGGTGCGGCGGTAGGTTTCTCATTAGTGCTTGTTTTGTTTTCAACCATGCGTGAACGCATCAGCGTATCTGATGTACCAGAACCCTTCAAAGGCAACGCCATTGCGCTCATTACAGCCGGCTTAATGTCCGTTGCTTTTATGGGCTTTTCTGGCTTGGTGAAATTTTAGGCCATGTCTTTTTTTGTACTCATCCTATTGTTTGCAGGCCTCGGTATTTTACTGGGGTACGCGGCCATTCGTTTTAAGGTTGAAGGCAATCCGATCGTTGATCAAATTGATGCTGTGTTACCTCAAACTCAGTGTGGTCAATGTAATTTTCCTGGTTGCCGCCCATACGCAGAGGCAATTGCTAATGGCGAGGCCGATATTAACCAATGCCCACCCGGCGGAGAGGCAGGAATTGCAGCCTTGGCAGATTTGTTGGGCGTAGAAGCCAAGCCACTTAACGAAGAAAATGGCGTAGAAGCAACCACTCTAGTTGCGGTTATTGATGAAGACGTTTGTATTGGTTGCAAATTATGCATTCAAGCCTGCCCTGTCGATGCCATTTTAGGCGCGCCAAAACAAATGCATACCGTGATTGAATCCGAATGCACGGGCTGCGAATTGTGCATTCCACCTTGCCCTGTTGAGTGCATTACGATGGAGCCCATTGCTAAAACATTAGCCTTATGGCAGTGGGACAAACCAGACGCGCCAAGTGAAAGGAAGGCATCATGAAGCTCTGGCGATTTAATGGGGGGCTACCATCGCTGGCTGAACATAAAAATGAGTCAGTAAATTTACCGATTGAAGTAGCGACTGTTCCTCACCAACTTATTTACCCCTTACGCCAACATATTGGCAATGCTGCCGCCTCTTTAGTTAACGTTGGCGACAGCGTGTTGCGTGGTCAAAAAATTGCAGATGCCCAAGGCTTAATAAGCGCACCAATTCATGCAGGAAGTTCCGGTACGGTCACTAGCATTGCCGATCACCTTATTCCTCACCCGTCTGGATTTTCAGCGCCCTCTATTACCATTGAAACGGATGGTTTGGATAATGAAATAGTACCAACGCCTTGCACAAACTTTAGGGAACTGTCCATTTCAGCATTGGTTGATATTATTAGAGAAGCCGGCATCGTCGGCTTAGGCGGCGCGGCATTTCCAACCGCCATTAAGTTAGACAACCAAAGCAGGTCTCGCCACATTGAAACCCTAATTCTAAACGGCGCGGAATGCGAACCTTATATATCGTGTGATGACCGCTTGCTAAAAGAACGCGCTGACCGCGTTATTGAAGGCGTAGAAATCCTTTTGCATATGCTGGGTGCCAAACAAGCCATCCTCGCTATTGAAGACAATGTGCCCGATACCTTTACCGCTATCCAAACGGCGGTTGAAAATAATCATAATTCAGCCATCACAGGCGTACAAATCCCAACAATTTACCCTACCGGTGGCGAGAAACAGCTTATAAAAACACTCACGGGTAAAGAAGTACCGAGCGGCTGCATCCCCGCAGATATTGGCATCGTCTCAATCAATGTGGGCACTGTACACGCGATTCAACAAGCCGTTATAGAAGGCAAACCGCTTACTTCTCGAATTATTACCGTTACGGGTGAAGGCGTTACAAAACCTCATAACTTAGAGGTACGTATTGGCACACCGATTCAACACCTCATAACCTTTTGTGATGGTTATACTAAACATGCCGAGCGCTTAATTATGGGCGGCCCCATGATGGGGTTTGCTTTGCTTAATGATGAAATACCTGTCGTAAAAGCAACCAATTGCATATTGGTTGCCAGCCAACATGAAGCGATTACCAGCAAGCAAGCGATGCCTTGTATTCGTTGCGGCCTTTGCGCCAGCGCATGCCCTGCCACTCTATTGCCCCAACAACTGTATTGGCATAGCCAATCTGAGCAATTAGAAAAAGCTGAAAAATTGAATTTATTCGATTGTATCGAGTGTGGGTGCTGCGATGTGGTCTGTCCTAGCCATATTCCTTTAGTTCAACATTTTCGTTATGCCAAAAGCGCCCTAAAAGTTCAGAAACATGAAAAGCATTTATCTGATATAGCGCGTGAGCGTTTTGAATCACGCGAAACACGCCTCGCAAGAGATAAAGCGGAACGCGCAGAACGTTCACGTAAAAAGAAAGCGGCGTTGAAAAGCAAACCCGCTAAAGAGGAGATTGATGCCGCCATCACTCGGTCAAAACAAAAGAAACAATCCAACGAAATTGGTGAGAACTAACCCGTGCATTTTTTAACGTCCAACTCGCCCTTCATCGCACCTCAAAATAGCATCCAAAAAATGATGTTATGGGTGTTGCTCGCATTAACACCTGGCATTATCACGATGATTTGGCAATTTGGTTTTGGCGTACTGTTTAACATCCTTATTTGCGTTTCAACAGCAGTCGTCGCGGAAGCCCTTATGCTATACATCCGAGGCCGCCCTATTGTTCCGTTTATAGGTGACTTAAGCGCCGTTGTAACCGGCTTGTTACTCGCGTTGGCACTACCAACACTGGCGCCTTGGTGGATACCATTTGTAGGTGCGATTATCGCTATCGTATTAGCCAAGCACCTATACGGCGGCCTAGGTTACAACCCATTTAATCCAGCGATGGTTGCGTTTGCCGTATTAATGGTTTCATTCCCTAAAAGCATGACGGTATGGACATTACCGCAATCACTCATTCCTAGTGGCTCAAGCTTTGCCGACCTCTTACCGTATATATTTGGTTCGTCGCCAGCTAGCGGCGTAGTTGATGCCATAACAGCAGCAACACCGTTAGATGAATTAAAAACACAACTCGGCTTAAATAAAACAGTATCAGAGATTCAATCTAGCGCCATATTTAGCGGCATTTCGGGCACTGGATGGCAGTCAGTATCCCTCGCCTACTTACTCGGCGGCATACTGTTACTATTCAAAAAAGTTATTAGCTGGCATATCCCTGCGGGCGTTTTGTCAGGATTATTTGCTATCAGTTTAGTTTTTTATATTTTTGAACCTGGCTCAACGCCTTCACCTCTTTTTCACCTATTTAGTGGCGGCGCAATGTTAGGTGCATTTTTTATTGCCACAGACCCAGTTACAGCCGCAACAACACTTAAAGGGCGATTTATTTATGGCGTATTAATTGGTTTATTAACCTACATTATTCGTACATGGGGCGGCTACCCAGAAGGTATCGCGTTTGCCGTTATTTTAATTAATATGACCGTACCGCTTATTGACTACTACACGCCTCCACGCGTGTACGGGCACAAATAAAATGGCTGAGAAAAAAACCTCCATGATCAAAGCGGGCTTGGTACTAGGCCTGTTCTCGCTCGTCGGCATCGGGCTTGTGTCACTTACCTACTCGGTTACTCATGAAAAAATTGCCGAAAATGAACGACTGTTTCTTTTAAAAAACCTACAAGAACTCGTGCCTCAAAGCATACACGATAACGACTTATTAGCAGACACTATTCAGGTTTCTAACGCAGAAGCGTTTGGGCAGAACAATGAAATAACCATTTATCGCGCCAAGAAAAATGAAAAACTCATCGCCTTAATTGCTACACCCACGGCGCCCGATGGTTACAATGGCTCCATAAAACTACTTGTTGCTATTAAAGAAAACGGCGAACTAATGGGTGTCCGTGCTGTCTCACACCACGAAACACCTGGGCTAGGTGACGCAATAGACACCAACAAAAGCGAGTGGGTGTTTTCATTTAACGGCCGATCGTTAAGCAATCTCGATAGTAAATACTGGCGAGTGAAACGAGACGGTGGTGAGTTTGACCAGTTTACCGGCGCAACTATTACGCCACGCGCAGTCGTCAAAGCGGTATTAAAAACATTACAATATTATCAGGCACATAAAGCCGAATTAACCGATGGATAGTTACACGCAAATATTAAAAAATGGGCTTTGGGCCAACAACCAAGCGTTCGTTGCGCTGCTCGGATTGTGCCCATTATTAGCCGTTAGCAACACAGTTATCAATGGGTTAGGCCTTGGCATAGCAACTACATTAACGCTAATTCTGTCTAATACCATCGTCTCTATCATTCGCCATCACGTTGGTAATGAAATTCGATTACCCGTGTTTGTGTTGATAATTGCGTCGATTGTGACGGCAATTGAGCTAATTATGAATGCATTTTTCTACGAACTGTATTTAATACTTGGCATTTTCATTCCACTTATTGTCACCAACTGCTCCATCATTGGCCGAGCTGAGGCCTATGCATCTAAAAACCCCGTTGGCGCATCTGCCATTGATGGTTTCGCCATGGGAACAGGTTTTACCGCCGCACTTGTTATATTAGGCGCCATGCGCGAAATATTAGGGTCTGGCACGTTGCTTGCCAACGCCCACTTAATGTTTGGAGAAGCCGCTCGAGACATAACAATCCACGTTATTTCAGATTACGAAGGTTTCTTATTAGCCATTTTACCGCCAGGGGCATTTATCGGCTTAGGGTTAATTATTGCGCTAAAAAACGTTATTGATAAGCGTATTAAAGAACCTAGAAAACAGATTGTTGAATTGCCACTGACGCCTAAAAAAGCATAGATTAAGCCATGGCTAGTATCGCTAATTCTTGGGCACTTCAACGCTATAAACCAACGTCTATCCCTACCTTCGTTTTCACGTCACTACTCATTCACGCATTTATTCTTTTTTTTGCTTACAAAGCGGGCGTGTTTACGGATAAGGATATTGATAGCATGCCCGCTAAAGTTATCAGTGTTTCGCTAGTGGAACCTACGCCCATTGTGCCTCCGCCTATAACGAAACCTAAGCCAATACTCAAGCCCATCAAAAAAAAGAAAATCGTCACTCAAGCACCTTCTAAAAAAATTATTAGAAGTGAACCAAAACCAGTAAAAAAAGTAGTTAAACCAGCGCCACCAAAAGAAGTGAAAAAAATAGCTTCATCCCCCTTACCAACCCCCGTAAAGAGTCCAGCTGCATTTGCATCACCACAGCCCACCTATCAACCTAAACCAAAATATCCGACCATCGCCCGACGGCGAGGCATAGAAGGCAGCGTGATTCTTGATGTGTTTGTTGCTAACAACGGGCATGTTACCAATGCGCTTATTACTCGATCTTCCGGCTCATCAGCCCTAGACAGATCTGCACTAAAAGCCATTAAAACTTGGCAATTTCCTGCCAGCCAATTTAATTCTTTATCCAGCTTTAAGCAAAAAATAGAGTTTCGTCTAAATCGCTACTAACAGTTAGCTAAACCAGTCATCCCAAACAGGTTTGCAACTTTTTGGCAACGGTGACATTTTTCCTAATTCACTCCATGAACTGGGCTGGTGAAAATCTGAACCACAAGATGCTAATAGCCCCTTCTGTTCACATAGTTTAGCTAGCATTTGCGTCTTATCAGCCGACTGCTGACCGGACACAACTTCTATTCCCCGGCCACCCGCTTCAGCAAAATCATCTAACAAATTCGATAATTTAGAGCGCGTTAATTTATATTTTAATGGATGCGCCACCACCGCTATGCCTCCGCAGTCTGTCACCCATTTAACAATTTGTGGCAATTCAGCCCAGCCCTGCTTCACATCACCCGCCTTGCCATTTCCCAAGTATTTCTTAAAAGCCGTTGCGATGTCTTTTACGCAACCCAGCTCGACCAAATGCTGAGCAAAATGAGGGCGTCCAACGTTAGATCCATTGGCAATAATACGAACCCTCTCAATATCAACGGGTAATCCTGTTTTTACTAATTTTTCGGCAATTAATTCAGCCCTATTCCGCCTAGCACTTTCTTGACTCGCCACGCCCTGCAAAATAGACGGGTTCGTTAAATCTAGGTTCAGTCCCACAATATGTATTCCAATACCTCGCCATTGCGTAGAAAATTCGATTCCAGGAATAATTTTTATGGGATAAGCCGATAAATCACCAAGTACGTCATAAGCACCAATGGAGTCATGATCAGTAACCGCGAGCACATCAACACCCTGAGATATCGCTCTCGATACCAGCTCAATAGGAGCCAATGAACCGTCTGATACCAACGTATGTGAATGTAAATCTATTTTCATAGCTTCATGCATCAACTTTTATATTTTTAATAATCGCCGCCTCTTTATCATTAAATATTCTACCAACATAAAACACTGCTTTTACCCAAACCAGCAATAGTATAAAAACAAGCAATGATAGCCAACGAACACTTTCAAATTCGGCAAAAATAATGGTGAGAAATAAACTCAATATAACCGCGAACCCTTTAGAAAATCTTATAAGAAAAATATCAACAAAAGCTTTCGCCTTATATCTTTTCTCCATTGGGACAGTAACATATAAAGCCTCTTTAGCAGACTGGTTTATTGAATAGCTAAACCCATTATCGAACGTATTTAACAAGCTTCCAAAAATTAATATTGGCATAGTAAAAAACGCCAAAGATCCCATTGCTAACATAATAGGCAATACCATCAGCGCCGTCAGCACGCCAAATTTAGACATAATAAAACCTGTGATAAATAATTGGGTTACCAACGATACGAAGTTTGTAAAACCAAACACGTTAGAAAAATACCCACCTAATTCAGGACCTTCAACAAAATGTAAAATAGTTGTTGTGAATTGGTAATCCACCAACGTGGATATAACCTCATACAAACAGACAATTATCGCAACAGAAACTAAGTACTTCGAACGTATGATAATGTTGATATCTTGCGACAACTCATGTAACCACCCACTTTTACCATATTCTTCTGGAGCAGCAGCACCAAGAATATGCTGCTCCTTAGTAATACCTCCTAACCACATCGATATTCCCAAAATCAACACACATATCAGAGCACATAAGTAAGCGGCGTTAGGTAACGTAATTGAATGTGCATTATTCGCAATCATAGTACTTCCAAAAAAGCCCCCCAACACTCCGCCTAAACCAATAAAAGCATACATGCTCCTTGCTTGAGCAGGTGCTTTTGTAGCGTTCAAAAAAGCAAAAAAGGTTGCGACCATCACTGTGCTAAATAAGTCACCCGATAAATAGTAAAGCCACGCCGTGGTTGCCGTAGGCATCGACAACAATCCACCTAGCAGTACAAACTGAACAATAAAAAACGATGTGACAATGACGCTAAGCTTTTCTTTCCTATAGTTACCGACTAACTTTATAAAAATCAATGATGCACAAATTGCCACAAATACATTAACCTCTTTCGCTAACAACTCAACCTGTGCTGGATTAAAAGAAAAGCCGAATAGGCTGAATGGATGAGCTGTATAGTACTCAAGAAAAAAACCTTTTTTAAGTGGCTTAGTTATCCAAAAACCAGCTATAACTAAGAAGAAATAAAAGAACATCAGCACCGCTCCAAGACGCTCACTAGCTTCAATTTTTGTCACTTTAAAAATTATTAGAATAAAAAACACGATACCAATCAATAAACTATAATCCCAAACTTGCTGATTGAATATTTCAAAGAAGTCGGAACTCGCTAGCCTCGATAAGATATCCATAACAGGCGACAGTTATTTCATTGTTTGCGGTTGGCAAGCTACAAAGTGATACACTTTTCCTGCATACAATGTTAACGCTGCCGTATACAACGTATTCGCATAACTATTAATTTTTGCCGGTAACCTTCCCCATCGACCGAGAGCCATAATTGCAATAGTTTCTCATTCCTGACCTTTTCGCCTAATTCATGATGAATCGAACTCTCTTGAATATAGTCCAACGTTATATTCGTTGTTAGCACCGCCTCATCCGTTAACACATCTATATACCAATCCCTTTGGATACATTGTTGAAAGTGGAATTGTGGGGGCAAAGAAGCTGGTTTATGCTCTGTTTCAACTGACATGCGTAAGCGCAATGGTTTATTTCTTTTAACAATTTTAATAACACCAAGTGGACGACTATACTGACCATCAATAGGAACAACCCTTTGATCACCATCGATAGCCTGTATATCCGACAATAACAAGGGGTGATGTATGGTAGCCGTACTACTCTCAATAGTTGCACCATCTCCCTGATTATTTATGACTGGATAACTAATATAAGGTTGCCAGTGCCACGTATTGAAAACTGTAGGCGTTAATACCAACTGTTTTAATAAGTGATATCGCATGAGACTGTAGAATTGGATACTTTCCACATGCTCATCAAATGCCCTCTTTGATGTTTTATCATACAATCCATTAAATACACTGGTTCGAACATTTTCTTTTCGTTCTGCAACAAGTTCGGAGAAGTTTTCTGGCTTAAACCACGCGTATGCTCCTAGTCCTTGCTCTGCAACATCAAGCCCCATAACCCGCCGCAACCTTTGTTGATAGAGAGCATATAGTTTTGGGTTCTTAAAAAACTTTGTTTTTAATGCGTTTGGGCTTCCTAAGTTGGGTGGATAATAATATTGGAAATTATCATTTAAAATATTTTTTGGGAATTTGTAGACGGGGTCAGCATTTCGGCCAAAAGACAAATCATAATCCCAAGGAATAATTGACCACTTAGATGTCTTATTATCTAAGAATAAAAAATAGTTTTTATTGTATGTATCACCATTGCTAGTAACAGTGTTCACCACAAACCAATTTATCACCGAATCGACATCAAAATTCTCCTCCAAGAATTCGTCAAATTGATTAACATCAGCATTATTAATATCGTTAATCAATTGCTCTAAAGGTGAAAAACCGAGTTTAGATGGAAATAATTTAAGCCAACAATCGTCCGTTTTATCAACATGCTTAATATCCATGTCACCACAAAACTCTCTATCCACGGGGTGAAAAAGCTCACCTTGTGTTCCCATGCCAAATCGTTCAAACAGTGTCTTATCAATCCATTCAACAAATAAATACAAGCCAATATATTCTTTGTTGATAAAGACTTTGTAATGCTCAACACTCGGTGAAACCATCCCCAAACTAGTAATCAAATCCCAGGCTAACCACTCACGAAGATTGGAATCATCCGTTACCATTGAATTTAAAGAAACTTTAATTTTTCCTTGCCAACTAGCACCTTCGTTAAACTTTATCATTAACGATTTTTTCAGAAAATTACGCGTAAAGCTTCCTTTGACAGAGATACTAGCGGGTAAAAAAGTTTCTTGGGAATTAATGCCAACCTTGACAGAAAAAGAGGATTTATCATGGGGCTCTTTTCTAAATAACACCTTTGCATCCAGCTCATCCATTACAAGGTAAATTTCTTTAAACTGACTTACTGCCTGTACCTGAGTTGTAACACCGAGCAATAAAAGAAATATCGTGCAAGCTGTTATTAAACTTCTTTTTTTCATTTTATTTCCACGTTTTTGATAACCCAAATTTTAGGGCTGTACTCTTGATAGTATTTCTACCCGCAAAGTCTTGACTTAACGACACACGTCCTCTTACTTTTTTTGATAATTTGTGGCTAAAAGACAATGTGCCAGTAATAACATCATAGTCCTCAACTCGTTTATTTTCACCGCCTGAGAAAGAATCACTGTTATCGTCTCCACCAAATGAATACTCTGCATTAAGCTTTATTCCGTAATCAAAAGATGTATTGAACAAACTGTCAGACCACTTTAAATTAGTCCAAGCTTTATGGGCGACTCCTCCAGTAAAAAGCTTTGTGCCCAGCGCCCAACTCCAGTAACCACGTTGACCTAACTCCGCAGGATTTAAGTAAGGATCTGGTTTAAACTGAAAATACATACCAACATTTAGTCCGAATTGCCCATGTCCCGGTTCCGACCTATTTCTAATGTCACCTTGTATTGGAATGGTAAGAGACGCTTGCCATGTGCGGCCATTCCTATACGGGTTCAATCTCCCACGAAGTCCAATTTTTATATCTGGAATTCCTTTAGATTCAGAACCCCCACATTGGTCCGACTCCCATTTCACATCGGTAAACAATGTGTGGTAATAACTATATCCATACTCATACCTAATAAAAGCATCAACATCTTTTGATTCACAATTATCTCTTTGTAGACGCCTGTTCTTATCCCAGAATTCATCGGCCCTCGACTGACCCATCATTGTCACGATGTGGGACTCTCCAGATGAGCGCATCCATGGGCTGGCATTCGCAGTTTGCAGAACAGTTAGTAGCGCACACAATAAAAGAAAAAACCTAAAACTGTCTTTTAAATACAACCGACTATTATTAAATGAGTAATTAGACATTAACGTCACAATCATCCTTCCATAAACATTTAACAACTGCTTCAGCTTTTTTATTTTGAATGGTATAACCCGTATCACCAATGCCTCCAGCTTCAGGGTCGTTAAACCAGCTCCATAGCAATACGCCCTTATTCCACTTTTGAGTTAATGCTTTTATCCATATCTCAACAATATGGGACTGCATATCTTGATCTTGAACCAGCCCGACGTCATTTAAGTGCCTCCAAGCCCATGGCTTTGCCGTTGCACCTTGATACGAAGGAATACCTACCTCAGCCACCCAAACGGGCATATTTAATATGCTTGTTTCTTGCCTAAGCTCATCAACCATTTTTAAGATGACAGTCTCAGCTTCAGCAAGATCATCATCTTTGCTTAACGCTGGATACATCGTCAATGAAGCGCTATCTAATAGTTGCCAAAATTTAACTGCACGAAAACCAGACAGGTTATGTGCTGCATAACTTATTTCGCCCGAATAATGCTCGCGAACATTAGCAATCAAAGCCGACCATTCATCCCGATGAGTTGTTTTTTTAAGCTCAGTCCCAACCACAAAAATATCAACGGACTCCCTCTCTGCCAACTTCGCATAAGCAACTATTAAACGCTGATAATTAGCAAACCATTCCTGCCAATCAGCATCGTTCATAAATACCACATCTCCATGCCAGCCATCTTTTAACAAAATTTGGGGCTTTAATATTGTTCTAAACGATTCACGCTTGGCTTGTCGAATTGCGCTTAGTAACTGATCTTCAGTCATCACTAGCGAAACCACTATGGTGGGTGAATTAGTCGACGCTTGTTCAAGAAAAGGTATAACCGCTATTGTATTAACGCCAATGCTTTTTAAGCGCTTAAGGGAAATACCCGTCTTAATATCAGTCATTGGAACTGTGCGGCTTTGCAGAAGGTTGACCCCTCGTATTTTATCTTCAGGCATCAGCACCGCAACGATGGTTGTTATCAATAAAATGGGCAGGAGAATATACATCGAATACTCCCTTAACCTTCCCTTTTTACAGCATCAATACGTCTATAAACACGCCAATAATCTTGATCATAAACTCTTTTATAACCTGCAATTCCATTTAAGTAGAGTGTATTAAAATGTTGTGAAACACGGTCACGACGGGCCTCATCGTGCTCTGGGTTTATTACCACAATTTGCTCAATTTGCGCGTCTCTCTTTTTCACTGCCACTTTAAACTCTTTCATAAACGGTAGCACTAATTGATCCATGCTGCGCCGTTCAACAACAGCTCGATACCCTACTCGTAGGTCTATCATTGTTTGTTCAGGGTTATCTCTTAACCATTTTCCCAGCTTTTTATCTGCGAGATGGTTCGGTTCAACCATCTCGCCGACTAAAGCCGTTTGCCAATTCTTCATTTCATCTGTAGACCACCATGAAAAGGTAGCCCAGCCACTTAAATTACTAAGCAGCAACAATACGATGACTACTTTTTGATCTGTTTTTTTTAATCTAGGCATTAAAATAAAGAAAGCCATCAAACCTGCACTGTAGAGAAAAGTGATATTAGCAGGGTGGTTCAGAAAAAAATATTGTGTTGCTAAAGCGATAGCGATTAGCGGATGCAACAATATCACCAAAGCCCCGCGTAACAGCAACTTATGTCTATATGACTTATACAAGAACCAAATTAACACTGGATACGAAAGTAACGAGTAAATACTCGCTAACACCAAAGGTTCGAAAAACTGTCCGCCTGTGAGTTGTAGCCACTGAAACTCATTAGCCTTATGTTTCGCCCCTAAAAAACCAGAGCCTTCGTCATGAATAAACTGCAAAGAGTCTCCGGTAAAAAGCCAATTCAGATACATCCATGAGCACAATGCAATGAGCAGCGGCAGGCTAATCGATGCATAAACACTTAAAATAGAATCTTTTAACATCCGTTGTGGCGCTATTAAAACAATCATCGGTAATAACGCCAAAAAAAGGTAAAATGTTCGCTGATCAACGAAGAAAAATATCGCCATCACACAACCCAGCATAATGAATGCTCGAACATCACCCACATGCACCATTCTCACACAGCTATAGCAAAGCAAATAAAATAAGAAAAGGCTCAATGCTTTTTCAGTACCTGAAGTAATTGCCCATAAAAATTGCGGGTGCAGCACAATTGTTACTAATAACACCAGGCTGATAGTTAATGAATACCCTCTTTGTTGCAAATGGCGAAACCAAACAGCCAATAATGCCGAGCCGACGAAAACTGTTGCAAAAAAAGGTGCGTCAAAACTATTCAAACCAGGCAAATAATAAAACGGAATTAACTGGTATAAAGGTATATGTGGATAGATCAAACCTAAATCTTCAAGCCTAACTTCTGGCGCACTCAATATTGCAGAAATTCGCGCCCAATTCATATAAGCAATGTCGTTCGTATATTGGTGGGCAATAACCCAAATTGTGGCCATTGACAGCCCAACCAAAATGGGTAAAAAAACAAACAACGCAAGCAGTCTAGAATTTGCTTGTGCCCTCATTTCTCCGCCTCTTGCTTCTCATCTACTTGATATGAACTAATTCCATGGACTGTTTTTTCCCAATAAAAAGGGTTCGTAATTAACTGCCACAACGCTTTGTAGCCGGCTATAGACAGTAAAACCCAATAGGCAGGAATAGTGAGCGCATACGGAATTAATGAATAATAATGCCGCTTAAATGCACCCAACATGGAAATATATATAAAAAACCCATTACCAAATAAGAGGTTAAATAGGCTTAAATACTGCGCCAAAGGCGGAAATATAGGGTTTAAAACAGTGGTATCTGTTATTAACCAAAACACATAAAGCCCTAGAAGAATTGGCGCCACCAACGCACTGATAATCGTCCCGCCAATAAAAAACTGAAACCCCCAAAACCCTATATGCCCTAATGACTGATACAAGTGAACAGGGTTACGCATATGCACTAAATAAGTCTGCATATAGCCTTTAATCCAACGTGAACGTTGCCTAATCCAGTTCCCAACTTGGCTGTTGGCCTCCTCATACGTTGTTGAATTAACGACGCCCACACGATACTTAAGTTGCGTGATTCGCACCCCAAGGTCAGCATCTTCAGTTACATTATATGGATCCCAAGCATCTACTTCTCTTAAAACCTTCATTTTAAAATGGTTTGATGTTCCACCTAATGGTATTGGAATTTTCAACGCTTCAAGTGCAGGCAAGTAAAAATCGAACCACAATGAATACTCAAGAGTGAACATTCTAGTTAGCCAGTTTTCGTTGGCATTAAAATAGTTGAGACGTGATTGAATACAAACCGTGTTGTCAGGGGCCATATTAAACGCCGCAACGACTTTTTTTAATTGATCAGGCTCTGGCTTATCTTCCGCATCATAAATTGTTACCAATTCTCCTCGACTAAAATTTAGCGCATAGTTGCAGGCTTTGGGCTTTGTTTTAGGCTGCGAAATTGGCACACGGATAATTTCGAAAATACCCTCAAGCCCCAATGTCTTTGCCGCTTCTATCGTTTCCGTATCATCTTCTTCAAGAATCAACTTGATATCCAATTTAGAGAGCGGGTAATCAAGTTGGCGTAATGCCCTTGTAAGCGCAGGCAACACCTCTGCTTCTTTGTACATTGGCACCAGAATTGTATACGTAGGCAACGTATTTTCATCTAGCATATCAACCATGTGCTGAGTCACTTTTACGTCAATACTTCTATCGCCGCCTACCCATGTTAAAACGGCCCTTAAACCAAAGTTCAACAACAAAAACACTGAAATTAACAGATTAACCACAATCAGAGTTTCAACTGGCCATAAACATATTAACAAGACCAACAGATAACAAGTCAGCGCTAGACCGATCAATTGCGGGTGAGTAAATACCTGCCTCGCCGAGTGCATCGGTTTTCTTTCAGCAAGCTCATTAACTGCACTCTTACTAAAAAACTCATCCGCGTTATTTTGTAGAAGCCAAATGATGTCAAATTTTGACGTAATAACAAAATCAATATTTTCACCAAAACGTTCTAAAGCAAAATCAATTGCCTTCTGACTTGGGTCTGCCACCGCCAAAACGGTAGTACCCCCTTCTTTCTTCCAAGGTATAACCAATAAATCCGCATATTCTGCAAGGTCTTTTGTATTGAACAACGAAGGCTCTGGGTTGTTTTTCAACAAATCTACAAAGGGGCAATTAAAGTGGTCTGCCAATGCCGAATAAAAATCATAAGCACGACAAAACCCTTTCGCAAGAATAATATCTCCAAGACGAGTACCCCATTTTTTTTGCAGACTTAGCGACTCTTCAAGCTCACCTGCTGTCAGAATTTTCAACTTTATCAGATGCTCGCCTAACGGTGTCTTGTGCTCAAAGAACTGTTTCATCTCACATTCTCAGACTAGTTTTTGAACTGCATTATTTTGTTGTAACGTTGTGCCTTCGAAGCATTAAATATATTGCAACGAATAACACTGTTAATACCATCCAAGCTAATGCCGCCAACCAAAAACGATAACGATCAAACCAATCACTCCAAGTTTCAAATTCTTTATATTCAACTTCTGACAGGCTAGGATTACGCGTATTAAGTGTTAGTAACGTGCCTTTATTATCTGAAAAATTGACATTATTTCTTCCTTGTAACAACGTTGGTTTAGACAACCCAATGGTAGACCCTTCAACAGACCGAATCCAAACCCCATAAAACTCACCACTTTTAACAACTTGTGTCGTTAAAATATTAGGCAACTGATCAACATCAAGAAGGCCTTTCCCAGCATAATCCACTATCTTCACGTGGCCTTGATCAAAGTGCACACCTACTTCACTAAAATCCATACCAGCGGAACCAAAATAAAGAAACGGATTAGCAGCCTGAATAGAGCCACCTTCTTTCACGTAACTAATGTTAATTTTAGCTAGCGGCAATTCATTTAAAGCAATCATATTGCCAATGAAACTTAAACTTTGTCCTGGGTTTTGCAGCACTGCTTCAGGTAAAAATAGGGTTAGCCCTTCAGCAAAATAAGCAGGCATGTCCTTAAAATAAGCTGGTTCAACATTTGCACGAGCAACCGTTTCCACATAGCTGCCTTTAGCTATTTGTATAGGATAGCTATCTTTGTTGCTTTTACAGTCCCCTTCTTCAAAAGGCCGTTGCGCGACAATTTGAATATAGTTTTTGACTGGATATAAATCTTGTTCTGCTAACGCTATTGAAACAGCCTGACTCTTCCCATCATTACCCAGAGTTACAACTTCTTGTAACTTATTATTTAAATAGACATGAAGGAACGTTGTCAGATCACTATTATTGGGCGTACTAATTAGATTTAGTTGCAACCGGCTTAATAGCCTATTTGCAGGTACACCAAGTGCGTTCGTTGCTAAGTTCCATTCAGTTTTATCCGTAAAGTAATGCGTTGAAAGATCCATATTCCTTTCATCCAACGATATATATTGAGAATCTCCCGCGAACGCACTTTTGTAATCAATTTCATTCACCGAATAATGCGAACCTACCGCAAACCTAGCCCACTGTCCTGAACCAAAGTTAGCAGGTAAGTTTTCTAGGGGTTCAGAATTAACCAACACTGTTCGATCTGGCAACTTTAGACTGATTAAATTTGCCTTTTGGTCCAATTGCGTAAAGCGTATTGCTTCACCGTTCGAATCCACATAAACACCTTCTAAAGCATCGTGAATATGGCTATTCGAAGCAATCAAAATATCGCCTATTTGAGGTAGGTCCACAAAACTTACCTGTTTCCCCTGTTTGGCTAAATGATGCGAAAGCACCAGCGCACTTTTATATAACTCAGGTGAAATATCTTTTTGCAAAGAGATCGTTACCTTTTTTGGTAACAACTCATACGTGCTCGCAACGCTGTTTTTTGTCGACGTCAGACTTAGTTGCAAAGCAGTCGTTGGTAAAATATGTAAAAAGTTTGCTGCCAAACGTGTATCCAAGCACCTATCATCGGACGCTATTAAAGAGCTTCGCAAGGCAATCCGGATAGGCTCATTGCTACGTAAGTCATCCGCTTCAATGGGAACAGTTAATTTAATTTTGTCGCCACTGCGATCAACCGCTTTTAAATGTACCGGTTGCCCATTAACATCGACTCGTAAGATCGAATTTTCATTGAGCTCAGAAGACGCAATGTAGTCAATATTTAACACACCTGATTTAATCTCTGCCGCCCGTGGAGAAGGGAAGTACATTGTGTGCCCATTTGAGCCACTGACACCTTCAAACAAATATCCATTCGAGTAACCCAACTCTTCAAGACTAGTAAAAGCGATATCTGCCTTTCCAATATCATCGTCCTCTTCGTTGGCTAACGCAGAATACGTCGACAAAACCCCAGTTAGCAAAAGCACGATTATTAATTTTATTTTCATGATTTTTTTCTGCCCGTAGCAACCTTATATTGTTAAAATTCTGAAACTTTGTACCATACATATCATTATAGTTAACGTACAGTAAATTTCAGTCCGTTACGAGAAGAGCAAAACTTCAAATTAAAATTTCAAACATTAATCTCTCATGAATATCACTAAAGACCACGTCGTCAATTTCCATTACACCCTAAAAAACGCAGCCGGAGAGATACTTGAGTCTTCGGCAGGCCAAGAACCTACGGCTTACCTTCATGGCTATAGCAACATTATTGTTGGCTTACAAACCGGCATGGAAGGTAAATCAATAGGTGAAACGTTCAGCACCATAGTGAGCCCTGAAGAGGGCTATGGGCGACGAACAGAAGGCTCAACACAACGTGTGCCAATAAAGCACCTGATGGGCGCAAAACGTTGGCGCCCTGGAATGGTCGCAACAGTACAAACTGAGCAAGGCCAAAAACAAGTAACCATCGTTAAGCCCGGTAAGTTTATGGCCGAAGTAGACAATAACCACCCATTAGCCGGGCAAACGTTGCATTTCGACATTGAAATAGTTGATATTCGTGAAGCCACCGCAGAAGAAATTGCGCATAAACACGTTCACGGTGCTGGCGGGCATCACCACTAACCACTTTCCGTGTTAACACACCCCGTTTTATATTCATTTCGACGCTGCCCTTATGCAATGCGAGCTAGGCTGGCCATTAAGCAATGCGATATAACGGTTGAGTTACGAGAAATCACTTTACGTAACAAGCCTCAAGAAATGTTGGCCCTTTCACCCAAAGGCACAGTGCCCGTTTTACAATTACCTGACAGCACCGTAATAGAAGAAAGCTGGGACATAATTCAATGGGCAAGTAAGCTAAACGATCCATTAAACCTGCGTGGTAACGACCAACAAATTGACGACACCAATGAGCTCATTCATCGTAATGATAATGAATTCAAAACGCACTTAGACCATTACAAATACGCGGACCGTTTCCCTGAGAACCCGGCAGGGCATTACCGTACTGAAGCCGGTATCTTCTTACAAACTCTAGAAGAATTACTATCAAAAAATACCTATCTGCTGCGCGGCACTCCTAGCCTTGCTGACATTGGTATTTTTCCATTCGTCCGTCAATTTGCCCATGTGGATATCCAATGGTTTAGGCAAGCGCCATACCCCCACCTCATACAATGGATGGATGGCTTCTTGAACTCAACTGTGTTCAATAGCATTATGAACAAATACACGCCGTGGTCCCCACAAGACGACGCTATATTTTTATAAGCGCACTCGTCTTATTAAGCCCCTGTTCAGGCTCTAAGCAGCATACTTTTTATATTAATGCTTCAATGACTCAGCCGCACACGGTAGGATATTCGTAACAACGGAGATCTATATGAAACACCTTAAGACCTTATTATTAGCCATTAGCAGTTTCTTACTGGTCGCATGCGCCGGCGTTACTTACCACGCAACGCCACCCAACGTTAGTATCGCGGGTATTGAGCTAATAGACGCCCAAATGTTAGAGCAAAGTTATGCGCTGACCTTACGTATCCAAAACCCTAATGATACGGCACTTTACATTAACGGCTTAAGTTATACCCTTCATATCAACAGTTCAGAGTTTGCCACGGGCGTGTCTAATCAACACATTGAAGTGCCCGCCTATTCTGAACAGCTACTGGCTGTAACGCTAGTAAGTAGCACATTTGGCATCGTCAAGCAGCTTAGAGAGCTCGGCTACAACCCGAATCAAAGTTTTAATTACCGGTTAAGTGGAAAAGTTAGCTTGGGCACATCTAAAGTTGGGTATGAAGCACGCAAATATGCCACGTCGGTTTTTGCTATTCCTTTCGAAAAAACGGGCACGCTCAACTTTGGAAAAATATTAAAAAAGTAAACTTATCAACACTCAAACCGTCGAAGACATTATTAAGACAAACCAAGAGGTATCAACATGAAAACAATTAACATCGTTTTAATCAGTATATTAACCCTTGCATTAACAGCCTGTGCAGGGCCTAACCCGTATGGAAATGCCACGGAAAACTATTCTGAAAGTGAGTCCAATCAACCCATGCATGTCTCAAACGCTACCGTTTTGGATGTGCAACCGGTCACTATCGATTCCGATGGCAATGTTGTAGGAAAAGTGGCGGGGGGACTTATAGGCGGTATCGCTGGTAGCAGTGTAGGTAGTGGCAGAGGCAGTGCTGCAGCAGCCGTAGCAGGGGCTGTTGTCGGTGGCATTGTTGGCACGACTGCCGACAAGCTATATAACAAAGCTAACGGCGTTCAAATCACTGTGCAAACAGATAACGGACAGGTTCATTCAATCGTACAGGAAGTGAATCCCAACGTGTTTTTTAGAAAAGGCGATCACGTAAAAATCATTGAAAGCGCAACGAGTAAAACGCGCATTATTCAATAACCGTTATTTACCGCCTAACATTCCTCTAATGGCTGCCGGTAAGTCTGCCGGCAGCAAAATGGTTTTTGCATTGTCAGACGTCGACATATCGCGAACCGCATCCACGTACTTTTCACCTAATATATACATCACGGGCAGCTCTTTATCTTGAATCGCTTCAGCCACTTTAGTAATCGCTGCCTTGCTCGCATCAGCTAACACCACCTGCGCTTCAGCATCTCGTCTCGACGCTTCTAATCTACCTTCTGCTTCTAAAATAGCAGCGGATTTTTCACCGTCTGCACGGGTGACCGTCGCCCGGCGTTGCCTTTCTGCAGCCGCTTGTTCTTCCATGGCATTTTGCATCGTTCCCGATGGCGTAATATCCTGAATTTCAACCGTTTTAAGGGTGATACCCCAATCAGAGATATCATCAGAAATGGCTTCTTTTAAACGTGCTTTAATTAATTCTCTCGACGTTAAAGCATCATCTAGCTTCATATCACCCACAATCGACCTGAGAGACGTTTGCACCAACGTTCTGATCGCCAGCTCATAGTCTTCTACCCCATAAACCGCGCGTTCTGGCGCCACAATGTTAATGTACGCTACCGCATTGGCAATAATCACCACGTTATCTTGGGTAATGACTTCTTGCGATGGAATATCCAACACAATATCCTTGGTTGTCACCCTATAGGATACTTGGTCCATATACGGCACAATAAGGTTCAAGCCCGGCCCAAGTGTTTTATGAAACTTACCCAATCGCTGAACGACCCACTTCGACCCTTGGGGCACCAGCTTGACCCCCATAGAAATGGTTAAAAATACTAAGCCTAAAAAGACTATCGCCACTACTGCTGCATCATCCATGTTAACTCCTTGATTACTAATTTAACTCGCTTTAAAAACAACCAATGTATTCCCGGATGCTTCTTGTATTTTAACTTTATCGCCCACAACAACTTGCTCGTCGCAAATAAACGTCCACTCATCATCACCTAAAACGGGGGTTGTAAAACGTACTCGCCCCCTGGTTCCATCACTGGGTGCTTTAATTACCATACCCATTTCTCCTACAATGGCCTCACGTGCAATACCTGCGTTGGTTTTATCTGTCATTTTAGGGCGTAAATACTTAAACCACGCTAACGCAAACGCCGTAGACAATATCGCCCAACTAAATAATTGCCAACCCATTGGTAAATCAGGGGATACCAGCAACGCAAGGGCCACGACTAATGCGCCCAAACCAAACCAAAGCACTGTAAAACTGGGGATAAATATTTCAAACCCAATCAATACCATGCCCAATACCAACCAATGCCAATACTGAATATCCATCATCTTTTCCACCTACCTTTGTTCATTAGCTTACCTGACTTAGGAACACCCGTGGGTCATTGTAATCATAATTTAGCACCTTGTAGTCGCCGGCTTGTTCCAAAACTAAGCTAGGAAAGCTATTCACGCCCATACTCCTAGCAAACTTTATCTCCGCCAGTAGTTGCTGGCGTATCGCTGGGCTATTTAGTAACTCAGCAAACGCTGAGCCATTCAAACCAAGGCTTTTGGCACAATCAATCAACACATCATCATCGGACGGGTTCTTAGCTTGTAAATAATACGCCTGTTGAATCGCCAACAACATCGGCTTTTCAGACGCGTTATCAAGCTGCTTAGCCGCCAGTATGGCGCGAGATGCTGGGTACGTAGACCGACGCGGTTGGCACACCGTCCAATAATCATGATTAAACTGCGTGCCCGGCACACGTTCTTGAATGCGATACCAGCCTGAACTGATTATTTCTTTTAGCTTTTCTGGCATAGGTTGATCGCTGTCGGGCGCTAACCCGCCCATCACATACCGAACATCAATAATCGCGGGCAATTGCGCCTGAATGTCAGCCCATGTTTTATTAAACGCCCAACACCAACTACACATTGGGTCATGCACGTAGTACAACACCTTATCCATACAAATCCACCCAATTTTTAATAATGGTTTGTAATTGCCGCAACCCATCCGTTAAGGCTGCTGGGCCAGGTTGTAAAATATCTACCGACTTTATTTCAAAAATTTGATTGGTTTTAACCGCAGGAATATCGCCCCAACCGTCTCGTTCTGCAACCCGTTGCGGGCGAAACTTCTTTCCACACCAAGAGCCAATAATGATATCTGGCGCACGATCAATCACGCGTTGAGGGTCTGCAATAATTCGTTGTTTACCACCCGCCTCAATAGATAATTCAGGAAAGCAATCCACACCACCTGCAATTTCAGCCAATTCAGACACCCAGCGAATACCGGAAATTAGCGGGTCGTCCCATTCTTCAAAATAAATTTTAGGTTTCTTCGTAAAGCCTTTCGCCAGTTCAACACAATCATCAATGTTTTGCTGATATTGCTCAATCAAAGCAGCGGCTTTTTCTGGCTCGCCAATTAACGCGCCCAAGGTATGCAGCATGTTAAAAATTTCCGTCACAGATCGTTGATTAAACACATGCACCTGTAACCCAGCTTTCACCAACTCCGCCGTTATATCCGCTTGCATGTCTGAAAATGCCAGCACCAAGTCCGGCTCTAACGCTAAAATTTTATCTATTTTGGCTGACGTAAATGCCGACACCTTAGGCTTCTCTTTACGTGCAATCGCCGGGCGTACCGTAAAGCCAGAAATGCCAACAATACGATCTTGCTCGCCCATCAAGTACAACGCTTCGGTGGTTTCTTCTGTTAAACATACAATCCGTTGCGCACCGTAGTTATGCTTATTCATTATCCAGCTCCTTAAGTCGCTCTAACGGGCTTATTACCTTATCTAAGTTTTGCTGTAATACGTGGGTATAAATTTCCGTTGTTTTAACATCCTTATGACCTAACAGCTTTTGAACCACACGAATATTTGTGCCTGCTTCTAATAAATGGGTTGCAAACGAATGTCGAAAGGTATGGCTCGTTACCCTTTTGTCAATATTCGATTTTCTTTTCGCGTAGTTGATGGCTTTTCTCAGCGTAGAGTCATCTAAATGATGGCGTCTTGTTATTCCACTTCTAGGGTCTTTTGACAAACTCTTTGAAGGAAAAACATACTGCCAACCCCAAGTTAGTGCCGCATTCGGGTACTTTCGTTCTAATGCACCCGGTAAAAAAACACCTGGCAGCCCATCTTTTCTGTCCATATCAAATTGGAGTCGGGTTTGTTGCAAATGTAATTCCAGCTGTGACACAACCGATGGTGCTAATATAGTAGTTCTATCCTGCCCGCCTTTGCCATCTCTAATTAATAAATAACCATTGGCAAAATCAATATCTTGTACGCGCATCCTCAATGCTTCCATTACGCGTAAGCCACCGCCATACATCAATTGTCCCAATAAGTAATGAACACCATTCATATTCTTAAGCACCTCAAGAACTTCTCCTTGGCTTAATACAACCGGCAGTCGAACCTTCTTTTTAGACCGAATAGGTGCCAAATCATCTGCTATTGGCAGCCCTAGAACTTGCTTATAAAGAAATACGATTGAGTTAAGTGCTAAGTTTTGTGTTGAAGCAGCATAATTCTTATTCATAGCCATATGTGATAGAAAAGCTTCGATATGCTTTTTTCCTAACTCCTTAGTGTGCTGCTTATTATTAAAACGTATAAAAGCAAGAATCCAATGTGTATAAGACTCTTCCGTTCGTGAAGCATAGTGATGGTAACGCAGCACTTCTTTAACTTGATCCATCAAACGAAGCGACTGTGGTATGAATCGAGACTTTGCTTTAGACTTTCCTTGTAGAGGCATGAAACAATTCCCTGTTTGCTCTTTATTATTATATTAACAGGAATTTTATGCACACTATATATAAAAATTAAAGGGAATTATGATTCCTGTTAACAACAAGTTAAATCGGACCGCTCGCTATCACGAGCAGTCCGATTTAACGGCAGCCGACAATGAAGCATTGTCTTTGTGAGACTACGCCGCTTCGCGCTCCGTCTAATGTCGGCTGCCGTTATACCGCGTAAGTAGGTTGCATCTGTGGCGCAGTGGCGAATCTTTATCGAATCCGACAGGCGAGTTACGGCCGAGCGCATTGGCAGCACCGTGGCTCATCGCCTTAGTGTAGAAGGAAACGTCGTATGTGAGCCATACTACAAAGGCGGGCATACGTGCGTATTCCGTTGCGACACGGGGGCTAGTTCGTGGCCAGAGCTAGTGTTTGCACTTCTGGGCAAAGCACAAACCTTAGGCCGTTCTTGGCAACTTTCTGGAGCAATAGAGGAAGAACTTGATGCTTGGTCCAACGAACCCTCTCTCAAAGGAATTACTGCGATACATCTTCAAGCCGACGCGGTATAACTCAGCCGTTATGTGTGTAAAAATTTTGATTCTACGTCCATGTTTTTATGAAGTATGCGAATTATAATTATTTTACTTTTTGAGGCCTCCCGATAAAAAAGGATATGACCACCTTGAGGAAACTTCCTGTACCCTTCTTTAATAAAATCGCATTGCTTACCAAGCGCAGGGGGCTCAGCTAATAAATGAAAGGCTTCATCAAATTGTTTAATATACAAAAAACGCTGGCCTCTTCCCCAACGTTTTTCAGTAAATCTTGCAATTTTCCTCAAGTCATCTTTTGCCACTTTAGTTAGCTCAAATGCTTTCATTTATCATTTTCGCTATCAAGTTCTTCCATCAACTCATCGTAGTTATAGTCAGCAATTCCACTCTGCTCACCTTCAGTTAGCATATGCCTCAGAGTTTCAAGCTTGGTTTCAGTATTTTCAAGCAATCTAAGCGCCGCTCTAATTACTTCACTTGCAGAGCCAAAACGACCACTTTTAACTTGTCCGGTTATAAATCCATCAAAGTGGTCACCCAATGTAATACTTGTGTTTTTAGCCATAAATCACCTCACTTAATACCAATATATACCTAATTATGGTATAAAACACATGACAAGTCAATCAAGCGGACGTAAATAACACGCCGCGTATCTCAAACGTTATACCCTTAGAGGAGTCCTTATTCTTAGTCGTTTTTCAAAAAATATCACACCGTTTATGAACGCCGCAATTGAGCTGGCTAGTCAGGCTAGGGGCTCGGCAATAGACGCCTCGAATTCCAACATTTAGAAAACGCTCATGTCATCGACCAGGAGTCTACCTATTGGCACGTGAAGGTTCATGTGCTGATGTTGCTGTGGGCCTTACGCGGCTTACAACCCAAAGAAGTTTTTGGCCAACTATTACGTATCGTTGGGGCTGCGGTTACAACAGCTTTTGGTCTAGGCCCTAAAGGTAATACGGGCGGCACAAATGTTAGCCCGTTCAAGGCCATGCCTATTAAACCCGAGTTTCAAACAATAATTGATAAAGCCAAGTCTAATCGTTAACAAGACCATCCATTAGGTAGCCATGCGCTCCGTTTAAGCGTTCATTTTTGCAGCGAAGCCGTCATGCTGCAAGTGCACATTATTCTGCTATAATACCCTTATAACTAGGTAACAATATTGTTGCCATAACTAATTTTTTAAAAAGACCCTCATGTTTCAACTTATTATTTCGCGCTCTCAGAGCTTGAAAGCCGATGTGCTTTCTGGACTTACTGTTGCCCTTGCACTTGTTCCTGAGGCGGTAGCGTTTGCCTTTGTTGCCGGCGTTGAACCACTAGTCGGTTTGTATGCCGCCTTTATGGTGGGGTTAATTACCGCTGCTATTGGTGGGCGACCTGGGATGATTTCTGGCGCAACCGGTGCACTAGCGGTTGTTATGGTTAGCCTGGTTGCTGTTCATGGTGTGGAATATTTGTTTGCTACGGTTGTTTTGATGGGCGTATTACAAGTGCTGGCGGGGGTGTTTCGATTAGGTAAGTTTATTCGCCTAGTGCCACACCCTGTAATGCTCGGTTTTGTGAACGGTTTAGCCATTGTTATTTTTATGGCACAGCTGCAACAGTTTCAATTCCTAGACCCTATTACTAACAAGCTGACTTGGCTAGAAGGCAACCAAATGATGTTGATGTTGGCTATGGTCGCATTAACCATGGGCATCATCCATTTTTTACCCAAGCTAACTAAAGCAATACCTTCTTCTTTAGTCGCTATTGGTACTATCGTTGCCATTTCTGTTGGCTTAGATGTGGACTTACGCACGGTACAAGACGTGCTTCAAGACATGACCGGTGACCCATTGGCAACCATTGCTGGCGGCTTACCACAGTTTCACATTCCAACGGTGCCGTTTAACTTTGAAACATTCAAAATCATATTTCCCTATGCACTTATTTTAGCTGCCATTGGGTTGATAGAGTCTTTACTAACTCTGACGCTGATTGATGAAATAACAGAAACGCGTGGGCGCAGTAATAGAGAATGCGTAGGCCAAGGCGTTGCTAATGTAGCCACTGGCTTTTTTGGCGGCATGGGTGGTTGCGCTATGATCGGGCAAAGCATGATCAATATTAATTCGGGTGGTCGTGGTCGAACATCGGGTATTGCCGCCGCTTTATTCTTATTAGCTTTCATTTTAGTTGGCTCATCTCTTATTGAAATGATTCCTGTTGCTGCGTTGGTTGGCGTGATGTTTATGGTGGTTCTCGGTACGTTTGAGTGGGCTAGCTTTCGTTTATTAGGCCGTATTCCAACATCCGACACTCTCGTTGGCATTACCGTTGCCGTTGTAACCGTATTAACCGACCTTGCGATTGCTGTGATTGTTGGCGTTATTATGTCGGCCTTGGTATTTGCTTGGAAAAACGCTAAAAACATGCGTTTTGAAATTGAAGAGAAAGATGGCGTTAAAATTTATAAGCCAATTGGCCCGTTATTTTTTGCCTCAATCCATAATTTCCGCGAACACTTTGATCCTGCTAATGACCCTGATGAAGTGATTATTGATTTTGTACGTTCGCGTGTATCTGACCATTCAGGTATTGAGGCGATTGATGCCTTGGCTGAGCGGTATACTAAGCTAGGTAAAAAGTTACATTTGCGTCATTTAAGCCCTGAGTGTATTAAGTTATTGCACAAGGCTAGAAAACTCATTGAGGTGAATGTGATTGAAGACCCTAAGTATAAAGTTGCAGATGACGCCCTAGATTCTTAGCTTACCTGCCTTAATGCGCTTATATTCCCAAGCCTACATAGCGGCTTGTACGCACTTGATAATACCGTAGTCATATTCTTCTTCCAGCGCATCAAAAATAGGCTTTATGCGGCCTTTAGATTCATCTTCTAGCGACTCAATCATCATTTCTATCTCTTGATATTGACTGTCATCTAAGTCCAACACCGTCCTTACATCTAAGAGACCAACCTCAATGGCATCTGCCAAGTGCCCGTAGATGGTGTTTTCTTTTGAATCGCGTTTAATCGCTATTTGCTCAACGCTTAGTCCTTCTTGATACAACAGTAATGATTCATTAACGGTTGAACTCAGTTTATTATTAAGAAGATCAGCGAGAGGGTATTTGGCAATTTCTGCCAAAAACATTTTTCCGTAACGCTTTATCTTTTGATCGCCTACGCCGGAGATGTAGCGCATATCCGCTGGTGTTTTTGGACGCTTTAATACCATTTCTTGCAACGTGGCATCATGAAAGATGACATAAGGCGGCACGCCTGCTTCATCTGCCAAGTTCGTACGCATTGTACGTAACGCCTCCCATAGTGGCTCATCTTGTGGCCGTACGGGGCTTTTTTTCTGTTTCTTTGTGCTTAGCGTTTCTTCTTTACTTTGTTTTCTTAATAATAATGTTTGTTCGCCGCGTAACACGGCTCTACATTTTTCAGCTAGCTTTAATGCACCATGGCTTTCTGCGTCCACATGAATATAACCCAAGGCAATCATTTGCCTAAATATAGTGCGCCATTCTGCTACTGAAAGCTCCTTACCAATCCCAAACGTACTGATGGAATCATGACCATTTTGTTTTATACGCTCATCCGCTTTACCGTTTAACACATCAATAATGTAATTAACCCCAAAACGTTGGTCTGTTCGATAAATGGTTGATAGTAGTTTTTGAGCCGCTTCACTACCATCCCATTTTTCTGGTGGCTTTATGCAATTATCACACGCGCCACACCGCTCATTTGATGCTTCGTCAAAATAGGCCAGCAATGCTTGGCGTCTGCAAGCGATCAACTCGCACAAGCCCAACATTGATTCTAATTTATTATGTTCAACACGCTTATGCGCCTCATCCGCTTTGGAGTTTTGTAAAAATTGCCGCAGTGTTAATACATCTTGCAAACCATACGCCATCCATGCGTTTGCGTGCTCACCATCCCTACCTGCACGCCCTGTTTCTTGGTAATAGGCCTCAATGCTTTTAGGTAAGCTCAAATGCGCCACAAAGCGCACATCGGGTTTATCAATGCCCATTCCAAACGCAATGGTTGCAACAATAATGACGTTATCTTCACGCAGAAAACGTTGTTGATTTTTTTGCCGAATTTCTTGAGGCAAACCCGCATGATAGGGCAGAGCCGTACGCCCTTGCTCAACCAACCATTCTGCCGTTGCTTCTACTTTTTTTCGCGACAAGCAATACACGATGCCTGCGTCATGTGGGTGATTGTCTTGTAAAAATCGCCACAGCCGTAATTTGGGGTTATTACCTTCTGAGATTGCATAGTGAATGTTTGCCCGATCAAAACTATTGATGAACACCTGCGCGCTATCGAGCTGCAGTTGCGAAATAATTTCATCTCGCGTTCGTTGGTCTGCTGTGGCGGTTAACGCAATTCTTGGCACTGCTGGATAACGCTGATGAAGTAAACTGAGCTGTTGGTATTCTGGCCTAAAGTCGTGCCCCCATTGCGATACACAATGCGCTTCGTCTATTGCAAATAAGGCTAATGCACACTGGTCTAATAGCGACAACATACCTTCATTTAGCAACCGCTCGGGTGCTACATATAACAAATCCAATTCATTATTGAGCAACTGCTGCTCCACAGCACGCGCTTCGCCAACCTTCAGTGTGGAATTCAAATACGCAGCCTTAATGCCAAGTTGTTTAAGCGCATCTACTTGGTCTTGCATTAATGCAATTAGCGGAGAAACGACAATACCTGTGCCTTCACGCAACAGGGCGGGGATTTGATAACAAAGCGATTTACCACCACCTGTTGGCATCAACACAAACGCATCTCTACCCGCTTCAAGCTCGCTAATAATTTCACCTTGAGGGTGACGAAAGTCATCGTAACCAAAGGTTTTTTGTAAAATTGTTTGAGCGTTATTCATGCGGCTATTGTAAGGAATGTAAGCGAATAATTATCGCACATCCACTAGAGCGGTATAATGCACTTTTGCCAACGACAAACGCCCTTTAATGCTTAAACTGACCAATGTTTCTCTTCGTAGGGGAACAAAACTCTTGTTCGAAAAAGTATCTTTTACCGTGCATCATGGTCAACGCGTAGGTATTAGTGGCTCAAATGGGTGCGGGAAATCAAGTTTGTTCGCTATGGTGCTTGATCTCATCCATCCTGATACAGGCGAGTTTTCAATACAATCTGGCTTTATCATTGCTCACGTTGCGCAAGAACTATCTGCTACAGATCAGCCTGCCATTGAATTTGTTATAGATGGTGATAAAGAGTTACGTGATATTCAACAGCAATTAGTTCATGCAGAAAGCCAACAAAACGGCGAAAGAGCAGCAGAGCTGTATTCCAATCTTGAAACTATCAACGGTTATACTGCTAATTCGCGCGCGGCTATTTTATTAAGTGGCCTTGGGTTTAAGCAGTCTGAGTTAACAAACTCTGTATCTAGCTTCTCGGGTGGTTGGCGCGTACGCCTGAATTTAGCTAAAGCACTGATGTGTCGTTCAGATGTTTTGCTATTAGACGAACCAACCAATCACTTAGACTTAGACGCCGTTATGTGGCTGCAAGAATGGCTGCAGTCTTACGCCGGCACCCTATTGCTTATTTCTCACGATAGAGATTTTTTAGATGCCGTTGTTAGCCATGTTTTACACATGGAGCAGCAGAGCGCGACGCTCTACACCGGTAATTACTCACAGTTTGAACGCGCCAGAGCGGAACGTCTGGCTCAACAGCAATCAAACTTTGAACGCCAACAAAAAGAACGTGCGCACATGCAAAGTTATGTGAGTCGTTTTAAAGCGCAAGCAACTAAAGCCAAACAAGCACAAAGCCGCATTAAAGCACTTGAGCGGATGGAGCTTATCTCCGCAGCACACATAGATTCACCGTTCCATTTTGAGTTTTTTCAACCTGAGCGCGTTTCTAACCCCATGATAAAAGCAGAAAAAGTGACGTTAGCTTATGGAGATAACGTTATTTTAAGTTCCGTTTCATTGTCCATAAAACCCGGAGACCGTTTAGCCCTGCTCGGGCCTAATGGTGCAGGTAAATCCACGCTCATTAAATTACTAGCCGGTGAAAGCACTGCATCCACCGGTACGTTAGAACCAGCTGAAAGCCTAAAAATAGGCTACTTTGCCCAACACCAATTAGAGCACCTTGATGGCGCAGCATCACCCTTACTGCACATACAGCGCCTTAACAAAAAAGCCACTGAACGTGATTTAAGAAATTTTCTCGGTGGGTTTGGCTTTCACGGTGACAAAGCCCTTGAGCTGGTTGCACCTTTTTCTGGTGGTGAAAAAGCAAGGCTTGCTTTAGCCATCCTGGTTTATCAAAAACCCAATCTTCTACTACTTGATGAGCCAACGAACCACCTCGATATTGAAATGCGCCATGCATTAAGTTCCGCATTACAAGAATTTGCTGGTGCGATGATTATTGTTTCGCATGACCGCCATTTATTACGCACCATCACTGACCAGTTTTTACTGGTAGCTAATGGTGCTATTACACCATTCGACGGCGATTTAGATGATTATGCTGATTGGGTTAAGACTCAAGCCAGAAATACAAAAAAAGACGATTCAAATAAGAATGCGTTACCCAGCAAAGGTCGTAAGCAGCTAGACGCAAAAAACCGTCAAAAATTTAAACCCCTCCATGATGCTCTAAAAAAAGCAGAAAAAAAACTGGATGGTTTGTACGTCAAGCAGCAACAGATTGAAAAGCAGCTGGCTGATAATGACTTATATAGTACGGAGAGGAAACCTGAACTTGCAATAATGCTAGAAAAAAAGAGTGCGCTTGATAAAGACGTTATAACGGCAGAAGAACAATGGTTAGATGCACAACAGGCCATTGAAGGTATTAATTAGTCACTGAATATCTGATAAAACGAGCGTTAAAACTTAAATTGACCCACCATACTTTCCAACTTTCTAGACAAAGCAACCAGCGTATTATTCGCTTCAATAATATTTTGCCCACCAATAGCTGTTTGCTCTGCTACACCACCTATCGCTTCTATGTTATATGATATTTTTTTGGTCACCGCACTTTGGCTTTCCGCTTCATCTGCAATCCGATCTGTTAACTCTTTCATTTGTGCTACTGACTGTGCAATTTCACTAATGACCTCGCCCGCTTGATTCGCTTTCTCTACTATTTAAGAAATTATAGATGAAAATTTAAATAATACTTTACGTACAAAAGTATTCTTGTAATGTGGCCTTATTATGTTATTTTCCTAATCATAATTAGACCAACACATTCGCTATTATGACTGAACAGATTAACAACCCACTACACGGGTTAACATTAGAAAAGATAGTGACCGAGCTTGTGGAGCACTATGGCTGGAGCAATTTAGGTCGTCAAATCAGCATCCAGTGTTTTATAAACGACCCATCAGTAAAGTCGAGTCTGAAATTTTTACGCAAAACACCGTGGGCAAGAAGAAAAGTGGAGTCTCTTTACCTAACAACACAACAGAGTGTTTGGAAAAAGTAATTACGTTCTAGCAAGCGTCTTTTTGAACATCACTACCACCGTTGTGCCCAGTAACGCAGCTAAAAACCAAACCCACCCATGTAAACTACCTGAGACTACGCCACTAAAAAAAGCACCTACATTGCATCCGAAACCAATGATTGCGCCATACCCTAACATCAAACCACCGGCACTTATTGTCAGTAATTCCGTCAGCTTCACCTTATAATCTATATTGAACCGAACGGTTAACGCTGATATAGCCAAAGCCCCACCGACAACACCCAGGTTCATGACAGACCCAACATGGTCCAGCAAACCACCTGATAACGATTGTTCAGCTGCAGGCTCAATCCAGTAAGTCCAAAAATCAAGATCTAATTCCATCCCTAAAAACGCAGTTGCTTTAGCTCCCCATAACGGAAATGCATTGGCAACAGACCATGGCCGCCCAATATAACCTAGCGTAATAAAGTTTAATACGGCAAGCGCCAATGCCCCGCCAAGTAATTGCTTGCCTGTTCTGTTAGCCTGTTTCCCCCATAAAGCTTCTACTCGTTGATACTTGCGCATTTCGATTAACCTAAAAATGTAATACAAAATGCCTGCAATAACCAAATTAATAACCACCGCCCCCCAAACCCCGTATAGCGCTAGAAAATTAACGGGCTCAACGTTTATTTGCTCCATCCACCATTCATAATGTGCAGTGCCCAGTAACGCGCCCAAGGCAAACATGAAAATTACTATAAGCATTTTCAGCCTTCCACCACCTGCATTATAAAGAGCACCTGATGCGCAACTGCCAGCCAATTGCATGCCTACTCCAAATATAAAAGCACCAACCACAAGAGATAAACCCAGTGGGCGGACATAACCGCGGACGGAGCCTCCCCATAAACTTCCTTCTCCTAAAGCAGGTAACATTAATAGAGAAGCAATAATAATCATCAGCATTTGAGCCCTAAACCATAGGCTCTTTTTTTCAGCAACTAAACGACGCCAGCCATTAGAAAAACTAAACGTCGTATAAAAAAGTACGACCCCCAATAAGAAACCTAACAACAAAACACCCGCTTGTTTTTGCCCTGCTTGCTCAAAAACGAACCCGATGCTCAAGCACGTTAGCCCACAAACGGTTAATAAACGCGTGTATGACATCCGCTCTTGATTGTTTGAAATACTTAACATAACTCACCCATCTCTAAAATGTTGACGCTTAAAGAGCCAAATACAAAGCCTTCTTATAATTAAATATTATATTAAATATATTTGTTATTCCTCAAGTGAATTTACAATATTTTTTATTTTTGAATAGAGCGTATTAATTACATAAAATATTTAACATGCCTGATTGAAATTTGTTATACCTTTACCAACCAATATTTTGGAACATTGACTCGACATGAATTCAAAACACCCTATTTCTCTAGCCGAGCAATATGTGTCCTTATCAAACGCACATAACCTTGAAGAAATCATGCTTTTATTTTCGGAGGGCGCTAATTATTCATCCTCTTTTGTTGGTGAAACAAAAGGCACTATTGCAATTAAAAGCATGATGCAAAATTTTTTTTATCTATTTCTGATGTTCATTGGCAGACCAGTAACTATCAACTAAAACAACCACACACTGTTCGTTTTAATTTTGAAATGACAGGGACTGATAAAAAGTCCGGCGTGTGCGTATCACGCTCAGATATCGAAGAAATTGAATTTTATTCACAAGGACTTATTCGCAGTGTTAAAGTAGGCTCAGCGATCATACTCACTTAGCATATTTAACCAACAATTCAGGAGCCCTCATGATGACCAACATCTCTGTCACTAAACCCGTTAACTGCTCAAGCCAAAATGCATGGCAACTGATCGGACCCTTTGAAAACATTCATCTTTGGTTTCCCGGTATTTTGGATAATAAAACTAAAGGTCAAGGGATAGGTGCAACACGGCAAATAACCATGGCTGAAGATGCTGTTTTTGTTGATGAACTGACTCATCTAGGCGAACGCGAATACAGCTACAAAATTATTGCTGGCGAACTACCTTTTACCGATTATTTAGGGACAGTTAGTGTCTCTGAAGAGAATGGCAACACCCAATTAAACTATCGAGCAACCATTAACGTGTCAGATGAAAACAAAGCATCTTCTGTAGAGTTTTTAACGGCCATTTATGACAGCGCGTTTGAAAATGCAAAGTCTCAATTAGAAAGCAACTAGGTAACGCTTAGCTTTATTGTAAAACCACAACGCCAACAATGCACCAAAACAATCGGCTAACCAATCTAAAATATCTGCTTGACGACCTTCCACAAATGATTGGTGCCATTCATCAGTGACGCCATAGAATGCACAAAAAATAAATGCCACCGTCAAAGCAACGCTAAATCTATTTAACTGGTATTTAAAAAAGCTTATTGCTAATAGTGCCATAAGGCCGTAAGCCCCTGCATGAAAAAACTTATCTTGGTGTTGGAATAGCGCAGGGACGGGCAATGAAGGCTGGTGAGATAAATAAAAAATAAAACTGCAATAGCCTACTAATAAGGCCAACCAAAAAAACCTCACCCTTACGCAAAAACAGTTGTTGCGTCAAAAACTGGGCCGTCGACACAAACTCGTTTCATCGACTCACCTTCATCTGTGGTCACCTTAACCACACAACCCGCACAACCACCCACGGCACACGCCATATACTCTTCGAGTGACACTTGGCAAGGAAGGTCAAACTCTTTAGCTAACGCAGCTACCGCTTTTAACATCGGTGTTGGGCCACAAGAATAGATTGTAACCTGTGACCTTTCTACATCGGACAATGCACTTAGCCAATCACGAGCAAGATCAGTGATGTAACCCTCGTAAACGCCGGAATACCCCTGCAAGCTAGCCAAGCGGCTGGGTACGCCCCAAGCTTCCAATAAAGGCAGACTGTCGCTCACGTCTGAACCAATGCCATTTACTGGCAAATTGGACGTTTTTCTATCGAAAGGAAAAGGGACTTCTGACCCCATAAAGACAGTTGGCGACATCGCCGTTTCTTCGTTCTTTATCTGCTCAGCCAAACAAACCATCGGTGGAATGCCAACACCACCACCTAACAACAAGGCATTTGGTTTTTCTTTATTCAATTCAAATGGCCGGCCAATTGGCCCCATAATATTGACAAGCTCACCCACTTTTTTCGCGGATAACAATTCAGTGCCGTCGCCAACGGTTTTATACAAAAACTCCACCCAACCTTCGTCAACTGACACACGCATAATGGATAAAGGACGGCGCATTAATCGCTGAAGGTCACATTGAATATGTGCAAATTGCCCTGGCTTTGCTGTTGCAGCACATTTAGGCGCATCAACACGTAAAACAAATTGTCCTTCTTCGAATGCATGATGCTCAAGAACTTTCGCCTCTTCGACGAAGATGGCATTTCGGTAGTCTTTTAACATTATCTCTCGAACACTAAACGGCCATTAACGAACGTGTGCGTTACTTGCCCTGTCATTGTTTCGCCCCAAAAAGGCGTATTTAAACCGCTACTATGCCATTGCTCATTATTAACAATCCAAGTAGCATCGGGATCGAAAATTGTCACATCCGCCACAGCGCCAACAGACAAATGGCCTTCTTCTAAGCCTAATGTTTTAGCAGGCCCTGCGGCCAGTGCAACGACCATTTGATGCCAATCTAATAACTCACTTTTCACTAAATTAATCATCGACGATAACGTTGTTTCTAAACTAGAAACTCCCGATTCTGTGGACGTAAAAGGTGCTAATTTAGAGTCTAGATCATGCGGGTTATGCCCCGAACTAACTTGTAAAACGCCTGACGCAACACCAGCCCTCAGCGCATCTCTTGACTCGGCTGTTCGCAAAGGAGGAGACACATGGTAGTTCGCATCAAATGTACCTACATCTAATGCCGTTAATTGTAATTGGTAAGCGTATGTATCTGCAGAAATAAGCACGCCTTCATACTGCGCTCGGGCCAACATAGCAACACCTTTGGATGTGGATATTCCCGTTAAATGAACACGGCACTCTGTTTCCTCCGCTAACGCAATTGCTTGCGCTATAGCCACGGTTTCTGCTGAAACAGGTATGCCCGTTAACCCTAGCCGAGAACTCATGACACCTTCATGAACAAGGCCGTCGCCTTTTATGCCGGCATCTTCCGGTTTTAATATCACTAACAAATCAAATGATGATGCATACTGCATTGCTAACCGTAACGTACGAGGGCTAATATTTGTACTGGGCGCTTGGGAAACTGCAATACAACCCGTTCCTTTTAGCGCATACATTTCACTTAATGCTTCGCCTTTTAGCCCAACCGTCAACGCACCTAGCGGAAGAATCTTGGCAAAATTCGCATTGGCTGCTTTATCTATAATTAATTGTGCAACAGCAGTCGAATCCAAAACAGGTATTGTATTCGGCGAACAGCAAAGTGTCGTAAAGCCTGCAGAAACGGCAGCTTTACTTTCGCTCGCGATAGTTGCTTTATGTTCTAACCCTGGTTCACGTAAACTTGTATTAACATCTATAAACCCCGGGCAAACGATTTTATTCGTTGCATCAATAGTTTTATCTGCACGAAAATCGTCAGGCAAAGAATCTATCGATGCGATATGACCATCAGCAATAAATACATCGGTCACCGATGTAATATCATTGGCCGGGTCAACAACGTAACCTTGTTTAATATGTATATTCAAGGTTGATCACTCACTTGGTGGTTCATTGCCATTGTCATAACCGCCATACGAACAGCAATGCCATTAGTCACTTGTTGCAGAATCACAGAATGCGTTCCGTCAGCTACGTCTGCATCCATCTCAACACCGCGATTAATAGGGCCCGGGTGCATTACCATGACATCTGGTTTTGCCTGTTTTAATTTTTTTTGTGTTAGCCCAAAGCATTCAAAATACTCATGCTCACTGGGTAATAATGCGCCGCTCATGCGCTCTTTTTGAAGCCGCAGCATGATAACAACATCCACATCAGTTATACCTTCCAACAAATTGTCGTAAACGTGCACCCCTAAGGTATTGGTATCGAGAGGTAACAGGGTCTTTGGGGCAATCACACGCACTTCTTCTACACCCAAGGTGTTCAATGCGTGTATTTGTGAACGCGCCACTCTAGAATTTAAAATATCACCAACAATGGCCACTTTTAAACCGTCAAACTCTTTTTTGACACGCCTAATCGTAAACATATCCAACATCGCTTGCGTTGGATGAGCATGTCGGCCATCACCCGCATTGATAACGCTAATATGTGGCGCTACGTGCTGAGCAATAAAGTGTGAAGCACCACTATCGCCATGCCTTACGACAAACATGTCGACTTGCATCGCTTCAAGATTTCTAATCGTGTCTAAAACACTTTCACCTTTTGATGCGGCAGACGTAGCAACATTGATGTTAAGAACATCTGCTGATAATCTTTTTGCAGCCAGCTCAAATGTTGTTCGAGTTCTTGTGCTGTTTTCAAAAAACAAATTAACGATGGTTTTACCGCGCAACACAGGCACCTTTTTAACCGCTTGGTCGCCAACGCTAGAAAATGATTCAGCGACATCCATGATCTCGGTAAGAATTTCTTTAGAAAGGCTTTCGGTCGTTAGAAAATGGCGCAGCTTTCCCTGTTCATTGAGTTGCAAACGGGAACTATCGGGTGCTTTGAAGGGCGTGCTAGCAACATGCTGGCTAGAGCTCATACAGTCAATTCCGGTTAGTTTCTAGCGCTAACGGCGCTGGTCCAATCAATTTTACCTGTTTTTGGGGTGATAAATCCAGTTCAACACCAACTATATCCGCGTGAAGCGGTAATTCACGCCCACCTCTATCTAGCAACACCACCAATGTGATGCTACTTGGCCGGCCATAATCAAAAATTTCATTCAACGCCGCTCGCACTGTACGACCGGTATAAAGCACATCATCCACAAGAATAATATTCTCACCTTCAACGCTTAAAGGAATATTACTTGGCTTAACTTGTGGGTTAAGTCCAATTCGAGTGAAATCATCTCGGTAAAATGAGATATCAATTTCACCTAATGGTTTAGCTATTTTCAACTGTTCGTGCAGCCGTTCTGCCACCCACAAGCCACCCGTATGAACGCCAATCATTAGAGGAGCATCAATTTTTTTATGCTTAAGTTCAGCAGATAAGTCGCCTGCCATTTGTTCAATTACTGCCTCAACATCTATTGTGGCCACATCAATTTTCATTTTTTCTTAACCTTTTAAGCCTGAGCTTTCGTATTTAACCAACTTTGTAAAATGAGCTGGGCGGCCACTTGATCCTGAACCTCCCACAATTTATCCGCGCTCACGTGAACTTCGTCAAATAATAGCTGTTTTGCTTCAAATGTTGTCAATGCCTCATCAAATAATTCAACTGGGCGCTGATACCTACCTTCCAATTGCCGTGAAAAACGAACCATTCGAGGCGTCACCTCATTCTCCTCACCACTTTCTTGATGAGACACACCCACAACCATTTGCTTTGGTTGCCATTCGTTTATAAGTGCTGAAATTTCATCCCAGCCTGTCTTTTGATTTACTGCTTTCACGGTTGCTAGAGGATTAGCTATACCCGTTTCAGTGTCACCAACAGCCACACCAATTTTTTTTACGCCGTAATCAAACCCTAGACATATTGCCACTAACAATGGCCCGCATCGGTGCTCATTAAACTAATATCAACACCAATTCTATGCGCTGCTAGTTCCCAGCGCTGATGAACCGCTTCATCAAAAATAATATCTTGATCTGCCACCCCATGCAGCCAAGCATTTTGCTGAATTTCACCTTCAAGCTGACCATTACCCCAACCCGCATAACCCAAAGCGACCATCCACTTTTCTGGCCCTCGGTCCTGAGCTATTGCTTCCAAAATATCCTTTGAGCTGGTCAATGAAAGCTGATCATTAACCTCCAATGTAGAATCCCATTGGCCCACAGGCGTGTGAACGATGAAGCCTCGTTCTGGCTGCACTGGCCCGCCCAAAAACACAGGTATTTTAGCAACATTAAGGGAATATGCTTCTACACCTAGCTGTTTAAAAATATCACCCATTGTTAATGTGCTTGGTTTGTTAATAACCAGCCCTAGCGCACCCTCTTCATCGTGCTGGCATAAATACGTCACCGATTTGGAAAAGCTAGAACCTTCCATTCCTGGCATTGCAATTAAAAAATTGTTTTTTAACGTTGTTGTTTCATTCATGGTTTTTAGTATCTCGTTCTCTACATGCGACATCAAGTAAAACGCGCATTAATTAATGCGTTTATTTTGTTCGCAAGCCGCCTTCATTGTGAAATTGCCAAGTTCTGGTAATAACAAGCACATCCACTTCTTTACGAAGCTCTATTGGGAATGGCGCAAAGGGGGCTGCTAACTTGACGATACTAACCGCCGCATCATCAATAATTTTATGACCCGAACGACGATTAATAATCACTTTTTTTAAATTTCCATCGGCAAATAACTCAACACTTAAAACCAAGGTGCCTGAGAGTTTTTTGCGTCTGACTTCTCCAGGGTAATTTAAATTCCCAACACGCTCTACCTTTCGTTGCCAGGCCGCTTCATAGCTCGCCGCTTTATATTTATGCGCGTTAATTGAGTTAATATGCAACTTTCGCGGGCGTTTAGAGTAACTGGTCAATGATTGTTGAATTTCAGCCTCTAATTTTTCTATTTCTTTTGACTGCTCAAGCAACTCAGCCGCTGTAATAGTCTTTTTCACATCAGGCACCGGTTTATTAGACGCCACAACTTCAAGATCAGATTTTTTTTGCAACAACAGCTTCTTAGCTTGCGCAGCGGCTTGTTGAGTCTTGCTATCGTCAGCAACTACTTTCTCTTCGGCTTGCGGCTGATTATTTGCTTGTTGCTGGTTTAAAGCTTTTTCTTCTGCTTCCCCACTGCCCACTTGGTTTTCCTGCGCTAAAAAATCTGCCTTTTCAGGGCGTTCTTTATCGGGCGTTTGTACCAAAACAACTTCAAGTATTTTTCCAGCAGCAGGGCGAACATCCGCTTCAAAACTAACCCCTAAAATAACAAGCGCATGAACAACGCCTGCCATAAAAATGGTTAGGCCTAACTTATCCGCCGCGCTAACTGTTGCAGAAACCACTGTTATGCTAGTTTTTCCTCAATGCAGTCCATCAACAAACCACTAATATTTAGGCCGTATTGATTGTCCAACTCTTGAACACATGTTGGGCTGGTTACATTTATTTCAGTCACAAAATCACCTATTACATCCAGACCTACAAAGAGTAGACCTTTTTCAACTAATGTTGGGCCAATTTGTTCACATAACCAATATTCGCGTTCTGTTAATTCACGCCCTTCACCTCTACCACCTGCGGCTAAGTTCCCTCGCGTTTCCCCTTTTGCCGGAATGCGCGCCAGACCATAGGGTACGGGTTTACCATTAATAATAAGAATGCGTTTGTCGCCTTCCTTAATCTCTGGCAGAAATTTTTGCACCATTGCTAAGGTTTTACCGTGCTCAGTCATTGTTTCAAGCACCACGCCTAAATTGTGGTCTTCTTTTTTAAGCCTGAATATCGACGCACCGCCCATACCATCTAGTGGCTTAATAATAACGTCTTCATGTTTGGCTAAAAATTGACGAACCCTGCTTGGCTGCGCCGTGACCAACGTTGGCGCACAACAATCAGGGAACCATGCTGTAAATAATTTTTCATTAGCATCGCGCAAGCTTTGCGGCTTATTGACTACCAACACGCCTTGTGCCTCGGCCTGCTCAAGCAAATAGGTGCTGTAGATATAATCCATATTGAAAGGCGGGTCAACACGCATCAAAATCACATCTAGGTCGGACAAAGGCTTGTCTTTCTTTTCGCCCAAATCAAACCACTTCTCTGAGTCTCTTTGTACCGATAAAGAACGGCTTGATGCCATCGCCAAGCCTTCATCAAGGTACAAATCAGTTTGCTCCATATACACCAAGTCCCAGCCTCGGCTTTGCGCCTCAAGCAGCATGGCAAATGTGGTGTCTTTTTTAATATTAATTGACCCAATCGGATCCATAACTACGCCTAATCGCATGGTTTCTCCATCATATGAACCTCAACCTCTTTATTTGTTTAACATTTTAAACAACTCTTAAAGCCCTGCATCAATTTTTACATTAAACTATCAAACCTTGAACACTATTTGAACACAGTTATGCAAACAACCATTGAAGAATTCATCAAAAAGGAGTCATCGGGTGGCATCTTACTAGTCATCGCTACTTTGTTAGCGTTACTACTGAGTAATACGTTCATGTCACCTGTGTATGAATATTTTTTGCATATTCCAGTCGAAATCCGAGTGGGTTCATTGTCGCTAGATAAATCACTTCATCACTGGATAAACGATGGCTTAATGTCTCTTTTCTTTTTACTCATTGGCCTTGAAGTCAAGCGGGAAGTTTTAAGAGGCCAATTATCATCTGTAAAAAAAGTTTTATTACCAGTCATTGCAGCTATTGGCGGCATGGCTGTGCCTGCTGTCGTCTATTTGGCGTTCAACCAACACGATAGCCTCGCATCTAAAGGTTGGGCAATACCTACCGCTACCGACATCGCATTTGCCTTAGGTGTTTTATCGTTGCTTGGCAATAGAGCGCCTATATCCCTAAAACTTTTCTTAATGACACTCGCCATCATTGATGATTTAGGGGCTATCGTCATCATTGCGTTGTTTTACACAAATGAACTATCCGTGCTTTCTATAACCATTGCCTTTGTTTCACTTGGCGTTTTAATTGCAATGAATTTACTTGGCGTTGCAAAAAAAGCCGCCTTTTTTATTGTTGGCACAGTGCTTTGGATTAGCGTACTGAAATCTGGCGTTCATGCCACATTAGCTGGAGTCGCTTTAGCGTTCACCATACCAATGGTCGGAAAAAGCGATCAACAAACCGTTTATCCTCTGAGGGTGGTGGAACAAGGTTTACACTACTGGGTGGCCTTTTTTATCTTGCCACTGTTCGCCTTTGCTAACGCTGGCGTTGATGTTACAAAAATATCACTTGATCAAATGACTGGTGGTGTTCCATTGGGCATCATGTTCGGATTGTTTTTTGGTAAACAATTAGGCGTATTTGGTTTCAGCTGGTTAGCTATTAAATTAAAAATTGCAGAGCTACCCAACGGTTGCACATGGACTCACATCTATGGGGCCTCCATTTTAACTGGCATAGGATTTACGATGAGCTTGTTTGTCGCTAGCTTAGCCTTTGAAGACCCTTTGCAATATCAATACACAGAAAAACTCGCTGTTCTAATAGGCTCATTTGCCTCCGGCATTATTGGCTATTTTGTTTTGAAGAGAATTAAAAAACCAATCTTGGAGATCCAAGATAAAGGGGGGGAAGAGCCTTAGCCCATATCTCCCCAAAGCACCTGCATTGCTGCAATAGAAGCTATCGCAGCTGTTTCATTTCTCACAACTCTGGGGCCAAAGCCTAGTGCTGAAAAGCTTGCATGTTCTGCATCCAACACTTCTTGTTCTGAAAAACCGCCTTCTGGGCCAATTAACACAGCAACACCATCGCTCGGCTGGTCGTGCGTTTTTAACGAATCATTTTTGCCTGGTTCAAAAATGATTCGACTAGTAGACAAATCTCCATCTAGCCATTGTGCTAAGTCGGTCGTTACATTTAATGTTGGCGGAACATTGCGGCCACATTGTTCACAGGCTCGGTAAACAATATTCTGCCAATGTTGGTGGCGCTGAAGCCGGCGTTCTTCCGTGAGCTTAACGACACAGTGTTGAGTAATAATGGGCGTGATTGTTGTGACTCCTAATTCAGTAGCCTTTTGAATGGCCACGTCCATACGTTCACCACGCGACACACTTAATCCCAGTTCGATGGCTAACGGTGACTCGATATTTACGTTTTCCCAAGTGTTCACATGAATCTCAACCGCTTTTCGATTAACACCTGATACCGTCGCAGAATACTCCCCACCTTGACCATTAAAAACCGTTAGTTGGAAGCCTTTTTTTAGCCTTAAAACATTGCGTAGATAATGAGCTGCGTCTGGATCAAGTTGCAACATCATCCCTTCTGCTAACGTCTGATCAACATACAGGCGAGAAATGCGCATAGTTAGCCGTGCAAGCTGTCCGGTAAGGTTATCGTATCAATCGGGTCTTCAAGTTTAGGGGGCATTTGTAAATAGAACCCCTTTGTTTCAAGGTTCTTCATCACGACCAACACGTCAGCACGTGCTAAAGGTCTGCTGACTGACAACTCTAAATCAAACACATGCTCAGGTTTAGAGAACTGTTGCATCACTTCGTCTGGCACATCAGAAAACTCATTTTGTTCTTTCACGTACAAATACAAACCGTCTCGCTTGACTGTTTTATAAATGGCGCAAGAGACTATTTTTTCGTCCGTCATACTGGCTTAATACCTAAATTGTTACAGATAACCAAACTGGCTTCTGATTGGTTCATGCTATAAAAATGTAAGCCGGGGCTACCGTAATCTAATAGTGATTGGCACAATTCGCTCACCACATCCGCGCCAAATGCTTTGATTGACTCGCGATCATCCGCAAAACCCTCTAAGCGTTTACGGATCCAACGTGGTATTTCTGCGCCACACATATCGGAGAACCTCGCCAATTGTGAATAATTCGTTATTGGCATAATTCCTGGCACAATCGGCACATATAGCCCCATCTTGTCACAATCTTCAACAAATCTAACATATGATTCGAAGTTGAAAAAGTATTGGGTAATCGCGCTGTTCGCGCCCGCCTCAATTTTTTGCTTAAAGTTAGCTAAGTCCTTATGTGCGTTTTCAGCTTGTGGGTGTATTTCTGGGTAGGCCGCCACTTCGATATTAAAATGATCGCCCGTTTCATCACGAATAAAGCCGACCAGTTCATTTGCGTAACGAAACTCACCTGCGTCTAGCGTACCTGATGGAATGTCCCCACGCAGCGCAACAATTCGATCAATGCCGTTACGTTTATAGTTGCCTAAAATGGCGCGAATGTTTTCTTTGGTCGACCCTACACACGATAAGTGTGGCGCTGCTGAAAAACCTTGCTGTTTTATATCTAGCACAGTATCTAACGTGCCTTGTTGCGTACTACCACCCGCACCAAAGGTCACAGAGAAATACGCTGGGTCCAGTTGACCCAGCGTTTTACTTACATTTAAAAGCTTAATCCGACCTTCTTCCGTTTTAGGCGGATAAAACTCGAAACTAACTTTTTGGAATGGTTCTAAACTCATATTTAATAGCGATAATGGTGTGGTTTATATGGTCCTTCTACAGGCACGTTAATGTAGTCCGCTTGTTCTTGCGATAGCTCGGTTAAATTTACACCAATTTTTTCTAGGTGCAAGCGCGCAACTTTTTCATCCAGTGTTTTAGGCAACACGTAGACTTCATTTTTATAGCTCTCACCATTAGTGAAAAACTCGATTTGCGCCATCACTTGGTTAGTAAACGATGCCGACATCACGAAACTAGGGTGGCCTGTTGCACAGCCTAAGTTTACTAAGCGACCTTTCGCTAATAATGTAATGCGTTTGCCGTCTGGGAAAATTATGTGATCTACCTGAGGCTTCACCTCTTCCCATTCATATTGCTCTAAAGAAGCAATATCGATTTCTGAATCAAAATGGCCAATGTTACATACAATCGCTTCGTTCTTCATAGCGATCATGTGATCATGGTTAATCACGCCCAAGTTACCCGTAGTGGTTACAAAAATATCGCCTTGGTTCGCCACGTCATCCATACGTACCACACGATAGCCTTCCATTGCCGCTTGTAATGCACAAATAGGGTCAACTTCAGTGACCCAAACACTCGCGCCCATGCCTTTAAATGCTTGCGCACAGCCTTTGCCCACGTCGCCGTAACCCACAACCACCGCAATTTTGCCGGCAATCATCACGTCTGTTGCTCGCTTGATACCGTCCAACAAGGACTCACGGCAGCCGTATAAATTATCGAATTTACTTTTTGTAACAGAATCATTCACGTTCATTGCTGGAAACAATAATTCACCCGCTTCTTGCATTTGATACAAACGGTGAACACCTGTCGTGGTTTCTTCTGTGACACCTTTAACACTGTCCGCCATGTTTTGCCATCTCGTTGGCGCAACCGGTAAATTACGACGTAACACCTCAAGAATCGCTACGTATTCTTCGTTATCGCTCGCTTTGGCATCTGGCACTGCGCCAGCTTTTTCAAATTCAACACCTTTGTGTAATAGCAAGGTTGCATCGCCGCCATCATCAAGAATCATGTTCGCTTCTTGGCCATCTGGCCATGTCATCATTTTTTCTGTACACCACCAATATTCTTCGATGGTTTCGCCTTTCCAAGCAAACACAGGGATATTTAAATCTGCAATCGCTGCCGCTGCGTGGTCTTGCGTAGAGAAAATGTTACATGAACACCAACGTACTTCGGCACCTAAGGCAACCAATGTTTTAATCAAAACCGCTGTTTGAATCGTCATGTGCAAACTACCGGCAACGCGTGCGCCTGCCAATGGTTTGCTTTCTCCAAACTCTTCACATAACGCCATTAAACCCGGCATTTCACTTTCTGCAATTGATATTTCTTTATGGCCCCATTCCGCCAATGACATATCGGCTACTTTATAATCTGTAAAACTCATAGTTATCTCTCGTATTGTTTGTTATGTAGGTTATTTCGCTTCGTCGCGTAATAAGTCTGCTTTACCGGTACGTTCCCATGTGAAATCAGGAAGTTCACGGCCAAAATGGCCATACGCCGCAGTTTGTTGGTAAATTGGACGCAATAAGTCCAGTTCAGCAATTAATGCTTTAGGGCGCAAATCAAAGTATTCGCTAATTAGCGTTTCAATTTTTGCGCTTGGTATCGTTTCTGTACCAAATGTTTCAACCGAAATTGACGTCGGCTTTGGTACACCAATAGCATACGACACTTGAATTTCACAACGAGACGCTAAACCAGCCGCAACGATGTTTTTAGCGACATATCGACCCATGTACGCAGCAGACCGATCCACTTTGCTAGGGTCTTTGCCAGAAAAAGCACCCCCACCATGGCGAGCCATGCCGCCATACGTATCCACAATAATCTTACGCCCAGTTAAACCACAGTCACCCACGGGGCCACCAATAATAAATTGCCCGGTTGGGTTAATGTGAATGTTTTCAGCCTTACAGCCTGCAAACCATTCTTCTGGCAACACTGGCTTGATGATTTCTTCAACGACCGCTTCGCGCAAGTCTTTTAAGCTAATATCTGGCGCATGCTGGGTTGATAAAACAACCGCCTCAACACCAACTGGTTTGTTATTCTCGTAACGGAATGTCAATTGACTTTTTGCATCGGGACGCAACCAAGGTAGCGTGCCATTTTTGCGCACTTCTGCTTGGCGCTGTACCAATAAATGTGAATACGTGATTGGCGCTGGCATCAGCACGTCTGTTTCATCACAAGCGTAACCGAACATTAAACCTTGGTCACCCGCACCTTGCTCATGGTCATCGCTATCATCAACACCAATAGCAATATCGTGGGATTGTTTACCAATCGCATTCAATACCGCACAACTTTGCCAGTCAAAACCAATTTCCGGCTTGTCGTAACCGATATCTTTGACCACTTGCCTAACCAGTTCTTCGGTATCCACCCACGCATCAGTGGTCACTTCGCCAGCTAAAATAACCATGCCAGTTTTGACCATGGTTTCAACCGCAACACGCGATGCCGGGTCTTGTGCTAACAACGCATCCAACATCGCATCCGATATTTGATCCGCTACTTTATCTGGGTGCCCTTCAGACACCGACTCAGATGTAAAAATAAAATTTTTGCTCATAATAAACCTGCCTCATTATAAAAATAGGCACTGAAAATAGGTTGAGTGAATTCTTACCGATGAATGATTAAGAACTTAATCATCCAAACACCACGCTCACTATTTCAGTTTCCTGTTAATAATGAACGCCGTTAACTAATCGATGTAAAATCGACACCTTGAATAAGCCTAGCAGGGGAGCCCTGTCGCAGCGTTCCTTATTCAAGAAGGAGCATTTTAGAGCATGCCCCAAAAAAATCAAGGGCTTAGCAATGCCAAGCCCTTGAACAATTAATACTTAATAAACTTTAGGAATAACTTTTGACGTTCGTTGTTGGTAATCAATATACGTTTGACCTAAATCTCTTGCCAAACCTCTTTCTTCAAAGTGAATGCCCGCCAACACGTAAATTGACATGCCAATTGAGAACACCAAATGACCAACTGTCATTGTTGGTAGCGACCAAAATGCAATGAACAAGCCCAGCATCATTGGGTGACGAATCCAACGGTAAAAAAGCACTTCAGTAAACACAACCGGCGTGTACGTTTTTTTAACAAAATGTAACCATGGCTGGCGCAACCCAAATAAGTCAAAGTGATCCGTTAAGAACGTTGATACAAAAATTAGCACCCAACCCAAGCCAAAAAAGCCCCACAGCACATTCACAGCCATTGGGTTTTCAACTTGCCAAATAATGCCTTCCATTGGTTGCCAGAAATACATTAACGCACCTAGAGCAATAGCCGATGCTAAGCAATAGGTACTGCGTTCAACATGATGCGGCACCACCGAAGCAATCATGTCTTTAAACCAACCGCGCGCCATCACACTGTGTTGCACGCCCCACATCAACATCAAACCGATATTAACCATTAAGGCATTTTGTGAATACGTTTCCACCTCTGATGAAATTGAAACAGGCACGAACACATCACCAACGAACCCCATAAAGTAAACAAACACCACAAAAAATGCAAAGTAACAAACTACCCCGTATAACATCACTAACGCTCTCATAACCTTTCCCCTTTAATATTATAAATCTTGTTTTTTTTCATTCTATAACACGTAATAATACACTACAGACACAGACAACTAGTTCAGATTATGACATCAACATTACAAACAGCAATACAGGGCATCGACCAAGCCAATGACGCCGACCCAACAAACAGCACAGAGGCTTTATATTCCCAACGTATGCTAGAAACATTGCAAGCGTTTGAGCCACAAGCGTCCGAACCATTAACCTTAGCTTGCTACGCACAACACGTGTGCCGCTGGAAGTTAGTACGTAAAGACTATCCAGCAGGCTTAGACGGTTATTTAAACTGGCGCACTGACCTTGCGAAATTACATGCAAAAATTCTGGGCGAAGCCATGCAGGAGGCCGGTTATGCTAATGGCGATATTAAGCGTGCACAACACATTATTCAAAAACGAAAACTTAAAACAGACGCTGAATCACAAGCGCTAGAAGACGTGTCCTGCCTAGTGTTTTTAAACTATTATTTTGATGCCTTTGCTAGCAAACATTCTGAAGAAAGGGTTATTGATATTGTCCAAAAAACGTGGGGGAAGATGTCACATAAAGGACATCAAGCCGCCTTAGCATTAACGTTGCCCGTACACCTACAGAACCTTGTTGGCAAAGCATTGGCCTAATGCGTCCTTTATTGCTTCTTTTATCGGCGTGTGCTGGCTTACTGGCTCTTTCAGGTTGCGCCTCTTTTAACAAGCAAAAGGATTTAAAATCTATTGAATCATTTCCAGTGTGTTATTCGTATGGCTGCAAAACAATCCAAACTGTTACCCTCCATAAAGAGCAGTGGCTTATTATTGAGTCACTCTTTTTACCCAAGGCCACAACCCCAAAGCAAGAACGGAAACAAATATCGCTTGCCATCGCACAAATGGAAGCCTTTATTGGCGATATTACTCAAACTAAAAATGACTTACCTGGCACGTTTGCAGCCCTTTTTCATGACCTGACCGACCAGATGGATTGCGTAGATGAAGCAACCAACACGACGGTATATCTCAAGCTGTTTCGCCAACGCGGGTTTATTAATTTTCACAAAGAAGGTCATCGTATTAACCGAGGCTTTTTCTTTAATGGTTGGCCACATACCTCTGCCGTGATGACAGACACCCAAACCGGCGCTGCTTTTGCCGTTGATTCTTGGTTTCATAAAAATGGTATTGGGCCAGAAATAATACCTACAAAACTGTGGTATTCTGGATGGCACCCAGCACCAAAAGGCGACGACCTTTAACCACCTAAGGAGAGCTCATTATGATATTACCAAATAAACTACTTATCGCATCAATTTTTGTCTTTTTTTGTACTCCCAGCGTTGCGGGGTTCTTAGATCAAGACTTTACCAAAATCACCTTAAAGACCACCCACGTACGTGGCAATATTTACATGCTTGAAGGCGAGGGCGGATTTGCTGGTGGCAACATTGGCGTATCGGCTGGTAAGGATGGCATTCTATTAGTCGATGACCAACTTAGCCCCATGCCTGGCAAAATAAATACAGCTCTTGCTGATATTAATCCGGGCAAACTGCGCTTCGTACTCAACACCCACTGGCATGGCGACCACACCGGTAGCAATGGTCATTTTTCCAGCGACGCAACCATCATTTCTCATAAAAATGTACGCAAGCGTTTAATGGCGGAACAAAATAACTTCTTCGGCAAATCTCCAGCATCACCCAAAGAAGCTTGGCCGTTAATTACATTTGAGGACGCCGTTAATATTCACTTTAATGATGAAGATATCCAATTTATTCATTATGCAAATGGCCACACCGATGGCGATGGTATTATTTATTTTCCAAAAAGTAACGTCGCCCATTTAGGTGACCATTTCTTTAACGGTATTTTCCCTTTTGTTGATATGGATACTGGCGGAAATGCATTTAGCTTAACGCGCAATATTGGCAACATTATCGACTCTTTACCAAGTGATGCACTCGTTATCCCGGGGCATGGCGGCTTATCTGATATGAAAGGCCTTAAAGCCTATTACGCCATGTTAAAAAGCACGACAGAACATGTTAAAAACTTAGCTGCCGAAGGCGAAACACTAGAAGACATCCAGCTTGGCGGTCTACCAACCGAATGGACCACTTGGGGCGACGGCTTTGTTAATGAAGAACATTGGATTAAAATAATTTATAACAGCTTACCTAAATAACACCAAGCAGCTATATTCCATAACAATAAAGCGGCTGAACTTTTCAGCCGTTTTTTTATACATCAAATAATCAATATGAAAACGTTAATTACCGCACTTATTTTATTCTGCACACCTTTGTTTGCTATCGATAATAGCCGCATGACAGCATGCCTATCGGACCAATTGGCCACAGCAGACAATAGCGTAACAGTAGGCGAACTTAAGCAACACTGCCAAGAAAATACGACTGAAAAAAGAACCCATCAATCGGCATTAAAACGTAGGCAATTATTCGAAAAAAACTCAGGGTGGAACGCTTTTTCTCTATTACCACATAAACCAAACTACATTATTGCCAGCTATAACAACAGCGAACCCAACAAAGAACCTTTTGAGGCAACTTTCCCAACAGACAACGTCGACCTTCAGCACCTAGAAACAAAATTTCAATTGAGCGTAAAACTACCTATTGTCCGGAATGTAATATTTGGACAGGGCGATTTATATGCTGGCTATACCAACCGTTCTTTTTGGCAACAATTTAACAAGACTCATTCATCGCCATTTCGTGACACCAACCATGAAGCTGAAACGTGGCTTTCATTTGGAACAGACTTTAATGTTTTAGGCCTACATAACTCAGTTATTCGAACAGGTTTCACCCACCAATCGAATGGACAGGCTGGCTTATTGTCTAGAAGCTGGAACCGCTTGTATGCGGACTTTATTTTAGAAAGAGGCGATATGTATTTGTCATTTAAACCTTGGTATCGCATCCCTGAGACTAGATCACAAGATGACAACCGAGATATCGAGGACTTTTTAGGTCACTTTGAGTTACGAGGACTATACAAAAAACAACGTCATAGTGTTGAGTTCATGTTCAGAAATAACCTCAACAGTAGCAAAAACAGAGGCGCTCTAGAACTTGGCTGGAGCTTCCCTCTTCATAAAAAAGTTCGCGGGTATGTGCAGTGGTTCAACGGTTACGGCGAAAGTCTGCTCGATTATGATAATCACACTAATAGCATTGGCTTCGGCATCCAGCTCAGTGACTGGCTGTAAATTAATTTTTGTATTTCTCAGGTATAATTTTTAAACACAACCGAGGAAACGCCATGCAACATGACGACGATTGGAAAGCGAAATTAACACCTGAAGATTACAAAATATGCAGGCAAAAAGGCACCGAACCTGCATTTTCTGGCCTGTATGCCGACAGTAAAGCGTCTGGTATTTTTAATTGCAAGTGTTGTAATACACCGTTGTTTGAATCGGATACAAAATACGATTCGGGTAGTGGCTGGCCTAGCTTTTGGAAGCCTATCAGCCCAGACAGTATTAAAGAAAACAGGGATAGCAGCCACGGCATGACGCGCGTTGAAGTAGTTTGCGCTGAATGTGATTGCCACCTAGGCCACGTTTTCCCAGATGGTCCGCAACCCACCGGCTTACGATACTGTATTAATTCAGCATCACTCAACTTGGACTCTAAGGAATAATATGTCTGCCACCGCACACGCTCAAGCCTTATTAGATTATATTGACGCTAGCCCAAGCCCTTGGCACGCGGCTCACACAAGCGAATTAGCCTTACGCGAAAAAGGGTTTAGCGAACTTATTGAAGGCGATACTTGGTCGCTAGAACGTAAGGGGCGTTATTACGTTAAACGGGATGACTCTTCCATTATTGCATTTACCGTAGGTGCAAATGACTTGGCGCAGGATGGCTTTAGACTGCTTGGCGCGCATACCGACTCACCTGGGTTACGCGTAAAACCGAAGCCCGACAATCAACTAAGCGGCGTTAATAGACTTGGCGTTGAAGTATACGGTGGCGCGTTATTAGCCACCTTTACCGACCGCGATTTAAGTTTGGCAGGGCGCGTACATATCAATAATAACGGTCAGCTAACATCTAAACTGGTTCACTTTAAAAAGCCTTTTCTACGTTTACCCAATCTAGCGATTCATATGAATCCAACGGTTAACACCGATGGATTGAAACTGAACAAACAAACAGAGTTGCCTCTATTACTATCCGTCTCAAACGATCAGCTCCCACTTATTGATTTACTGGCCGCTGAATTGAAGGTTGATGCCAGGACGATTTCCGCGTGGGAAGTGCACGCCTGCGATACACAAGCCGGCTCATTATATGGCCTAAATGATGAATTTTACGCCAATAGCCAGCTCGATAACTTGGCTTCCTGCCATGCCGGCTTAAGCGCCTTATTGTCGGACGAATCACTAAGCTCAAATCAGTTTAATGTTTGTGCCTTCTTTGACCATGAAGAAATTGGCAGCAACAGCCATAAGGGTGCAGATGGTAGCTTCTTACCTGATGTACTTGAACGTATAGTTGGCTCACTCGATATGCCTGCCGAAGACTATAAGCGCGCCCTATCCAATAGCTTTATGATTAGCGCCGACATGGCCCACGCCTATCAACCGAATTTCCCCAGCGCATACGAACCTGACCATAAAGTATGGGTAAACAAAGGCCCTGTTATTAAGGTCAATGCGAATATTCATTATGCCTCAAACAGCGTATCACAAGCTCGGTTTATCCAACTATGCGAACAGGCCAACGTGCCTTATCAACAATACTCACATCGCACAGATATCGGCTGTGGTAGCACCATTGGCCCAATGACATCGGCTCGATTAGGCATTAATACCGTCGATGTCGGTTGCCCGATGTGGGCGATGCACAGTATTCGCGAAAGTGCTGGTGTACAAGACCACCAATACATTACACAGGTATTCACCCAATTCTTTAGTTAAGCCTCTTCATGAAATTTAAATTTACTTTTTTGATATTCGTCGTCGCTGCTATCGCGATTTTCTTTATGCGCCAGGAAAACTTTGTACCGCGCATTTCACTCGACATTTACAATAACTTTATTAATAAAACGGAAGCCGACGCCATTGCTGGGCTTACACCCGAAACGGCGCTCGCCATTCAAAAGCGCGTTGTCTATGCCTTATCTGAAAACTGGAGTGGTATTGCCGGCTATAAAGCCGCATTAACCAATCCAGATATCCAGCAAAAAATGGGCATTAACGAGCCCTTATTAGGCATATTTCTAAAAAATATGTTGTTGGAAAACCCCGCCGAAATAAATATCTCATCCACCGTTCTCCCCTTTGCTGAAGCTGACTTATTGGTACGAGTAAAAGATGCATCCATTAACGAAGCAAAAACAGATGAAGAACTTTTAGCGGCTATTGATCAGGTAATTCCGTTTATCGAAATTCCAGACCGGCTTTATTCAACTGAAAAGCCATTAACGGCAGATATGCTGACCGCCATTAATACGGGCGCGCGATATGGCGTAATGGGCACAGCTATTGCAATGGAAGACATTGGGAACTTCAATGCTTGCCAGGTGGGCATTGTGTATGACGACCGTAGCCATTTAAAAACAGGCACGTGTGCCTCGCTAATGGGCAAACCCGTGAATGTCATTCGCTGGCTACGAGATAAACTATTAGCGATGAATTACCCGTTAAAACCCGGTGCATTTTTATCGCTTGGCAGTTTAACGTCGCCGATTCCTGTGAAAAAAGGGCGTTTGACAGCCGTTTATAATGGCTTAAGTTCTCAGCAAGCCGTTACGGTGTCTGTTACGTTTAAATAACCCCGCTCCACTCACTGTGATTTCTAATCGATACGTTTGCCCAGCATTCTTTTCAGCGTACCGTCCTTATCCATAAAGTGGTGTTTCAAAGCACCCGATACATGCAATAGCACCGATACCATAATCACATAACCGGCAATTTCGTGTATTTCATGTGCTGTGCCAGCTATAGGGCCATTAATCGGTATCATTTTCCCCGCTTCTTCAGGATTTGGTGTTGCAGCCAATAACTCCAAGCCAAAAATAGACAAGCCATAGCCACCTAAACCAGACATCAGCATGCCAGATACTGGCATCATCACTGTGCCAATAATCAATGCCCAATGAATTATTTTTGACAATGTATGTTCCCACGCTTTGTAATTACTCGCGGCTTCTGGCCAGCCCTGCTTAATACGCCAAATCACCCGTGCAAGAATCACGACGAAAGCAATCATGCCGACAGATTTATGGATAGGGTATAGCCAGTGCTCTTCAAATTCGGCCATATACCAACCAACTGTCAGCATAATAATCATCGTTAACCCTACAGCCCAATGAAGCGCTACTGTTACGCACGAAAGTTTTGTTTTTGCATCACTCATGTTGGCACCTATAATTTACAGTTGATTTGTAATAGATGATATATCATAAACCCTTTACATTAAAATGATTTAACGCATGAAAGAACCTCGTTTTCCTTCACTGTACATCCCTCACGGTGCTGGCCCTTGCTTTTTTATGGATTGGACAAGAGGTGATGCTGGCACCTGGGATAAAACCGAACATTGGCTCAGAAACATACACGCTTCGTTGCCACAAAAACCCAGTGCCATCGTTATTTTTTCCGCCCATTGGGAAGCTGATATTATTCAAATAAACAGTCACCCCAAACCCGAGTTAATTTTCGATTACTACGGCTTCCCTGAACATACTTATGAGCTGACATATCCCGCGCCCGGTTCGCCAGCGTTAGCAAACAAGATTCAAACCCTGTTCACAGCCGCTGATATAAAAAGTGAACTCACTCCAGAACACGGCTATGACCACGGCACGTTTGTACCCTTAAAAGTGATGTTTCCTGATGCCGATATTCCCGTCGTCCAAGTTTCATTACATAGCAGCTTGGACCCGGCCTATCATCAACAAATGGGGGCAGCACTACAATCATTACGCGATGAAAACATACTAATCCTTGGTAGCGGCATCAGCTTTCATAATATGCAAATATTAATGCAATGCAATGACCCCGGTGGTCACTCAATACAATTTGACACATGGCTAACTAAAACCTGCACCGACACCCCTGCTGCCCGAAAAGGCGGCTTAGCAAACTGGGCACAAGCGCCCTCTGCAAAAATCTGTCACCCTCGAGAAGAGCACCTCATTCCACTCATGGTAGCCGAAGGCGCCGCCGGTAACGATAACGGTTCAAACGTATTCACAGACAATGTAATGGGTGTTAATGTATCTGCCTATCAATTTAGTTAACAACAGGAAAGCATCATGAGCAAATTACTTTATATTCAATCATCACCTCGCGGCGAGCGTTCCAGTTCTAGTGACGTTGCAAATAGCTATATTGAAGCCTTCAAGGCCGCCTCTACAGACAATACAGTCACTACGATAAATGTATGGGATGCGAACTTGCCAGAATTTGATGGTGAACGACTCAATGCCAAATACAGTTTTTTACACGGCCAAAGCCCAAGTGAAACGGAAACAGTTGCATGGCAGGAAATAGTTACCCTAACGGAGCAATTTAAAGATGCTGATTGCTATCTATACAGCGTACCGATGTGGAATTTTTCCATTCCTTATAAACTAAAACACTATATTGATGTGATTACCCAACCTGGCTTAACGTTCGGCTTTGACCCTGAAACAGGGTTTTTCGGGCTCGTCACAGGCAAACCGGTTACCGCTATTTATTCGCGGGGTGGCGAATACAACAATGCCGAAGCGAAGGGCATGGACTTCCAAAAGCCTTACCTTGAAATGTCTCTCGGTTTCATTGGGTTTAGGGATATTAACAATGTCATTATTGAACCGACCCTTGCTGACCCCGACACCGTCGGTTCTGTCATCAATGCAGCAAAAGAACAAGCCGCAAAACTTGGAGCCAACGTTTAATGGATTTACAAATTGCAGGTAAAAAAGCGCTTATTTCTGGTTCTAGCCAAGGCATCGGCTTTGCCATTGCTAAAACACTGGCTGCGGAAGGCGCACACGTTGTTATTAATGGCAGAAGTGAAGATAAACTCGCTGCGGCTAAACAAATCATTCTTACTGAACACCCAAAGGCACACGTTGCGTGTTTTGCTGGTGACTTATCCAATAGCGACGCTTGCAATCAATTAGCATCCGAACACCCGAAAATAGATATATTAGTAAACGCTCTCGGCATTTTTGAACCTAAAGACTTTTTAGATATTCCTGATGAAGATTGGGAGCGCTTCTTCAACGTCAATGTACTCAGTGGTGTGCGATTATCCCGCGCTTACCTGCCGTATATGCAAGAAAAAGACTGGGGCCGCATTATCTTCATTAGTAGTGAAAGCGCCGTACAAATTCCCCAAGAAATGATTCATTACGGCACCACCAAAACTGCTCAATTAGCCGTTTCGCGCGGGTTAGCGGAAACCTGTGCCGGCACTGGTATTACCGTTAACGCCGTATTACCCGGCCCTACACGTTCCGAAGGCGTGGTTGAATTTGTAGATCAAATTAGCGGTGGCCAGAACTTTGAAGAGTTCGAGAAAGAGTTTTTTCAATCCGTTCGCCCTTCATCACTCATTAAACGTTTTGCAGACGTACAAGAAGTCGCCAACATGGTCACCTATTTATGTAGCCCGTTAGCATCAGCAACAACAGGCTCAGCTATTAGAGTGGATGGCGGCGTTGTTAAGGCGTGCGTATAACCATGACTAGCACTGGCCTAAAGAATATAATGATTTTTCGTTTGATTCAACTCGATTAGACTTGGCGGCCATGCATACTAATTTCTTATTCCTACCCGCTCGAAGCCCCCAACCAGACATTTGGGCAACGCTAAACGCTAAGGAAACAAAAACGTGGGTTAAGCGTTTACCATCAGCGAATCATTCCCAAGTAGCTGAGCTCTTATTAGCAAGGCTTCAACTACTTAATCATGTAGAAGCAGAACCAGCAGATTTATTTGAATGCACTGAGCTCATTAGACCCGCTATTTACTTATTACTTAACCATTATGCCGAAAAACCTATTGGCAAGAAATCCCCATTAAGTAAAGAGGACGAGGAGCTTTCTCAACAACTCCAATCAATTTCTATGGCGCTGACGATTAGTTATTGGTCCGTCGCAACACATTTAGTTACATCACCACCCAAGCACCTTAAAAAATTAGGCCCGACAATTATACAAAGAACCCTCGCGGGATTAGGCCAAGTCATCTTACTTAACTACCTACACAAACAAGCAGAGCCCGATGGAATATGGCGGGATATTCACCAATTATTCATCCACTTTCGGCATGATAGCGATAAAGTAGTTATTGACAAAGTTGCTAGAGAATTACCTAAAACATCAATATCAGCAAGCTATAAGCAACTTCTGCTACTTAGGCTTGCTAAACCCTACGGCTTATTAAAAACAGAAATTATCGAATTGTTTTTTCTGCTTGAAAAATGGAGCGATTTAGTTGAATTAAACTTATTGGACAACAACCCTACCGAAAACAATACAACCTGTTTAATTGATTTCAAAGATGATTCTCCGGCATCTTGGCAGCCGTACCTTGGGCATATCGACTTGTCTAACTTGTTACGACTATTGAGCGATCATGAAGAATTTGTTGACGACACAATAGGGCGCTTTGAAACAACTGCAGAAAAAGCTGCCCAACAATCTATTTCTCATGGGTTAATACAGCACTTAGAAAAGTCATGGAATGGGCACAATCTAATAGATGAAAGCTTATTTGAAGCCGAGTCTACACGTATTTGCACATTTGGCATTACCGCTGCTTATAAAAGCCTTTCTAGCGCTACCGAAGAAAAGCCCGTCGCCCCTTATGAGTTTTTAGCGGACACCTTCGAAGAAAATACTCTTCAAGCTACTTTTGATGACGCTGAAATATTAACGCTAGGGCAGCTTATTGGCTTTCGCCCAATGAATCGTTCTAGACAACAACTGATTTTAGCGATCACCACTGATATCCGCCATGAAGGTACAACGTTACAGTTTAAGTTAAGTCTGCTAACCAACAAACCTTATCCAGCGACCATTCAACCATTAGATTGTGGAGACAAACCGTCTTATGTTGTTCCCGTTATTATTTACTTTACGCAAGACAGCCATGGAAATAAAAAAACATGGGTGATTGTTGAGTCAAAAAATATTGATGCGGGAGACCGCGTTCAATTAGTTACTTCGAATAGAACCGTTATTGCAAACGTACTATCCAAAAAACACATTGGAACATGGTGCTACTTGCTCCAATGTGAAATTTCAAAAGCGTTCTAACACAGAATACTTACCCGGGCGTTACGTGCGAATTAGCCTAAAAAAACCGCTCTAGTTCCAACTTAATATAATCATCACGCCGTACTGTATACGCAATCAAGCTATTACGATCATTATTTGAAAACCCACGCGCTTCAAGGTTTATTTTCCAGCCCTCAGCAATACGACGACTCGCTTCCACATTGTAGGCCCACTCACTGTTGTCACGATCAACTATAACGCCTGCTAACAACTCTGTACTTTGAGCATCATTCATACCCAAACGCATGCCCATATAAACATCATCATCAAACGGCGTTGTTAACTCACCGGTGCGTCTGTTGTCATACAAATATTCAGCTAAAAACCCTAAATCCGCCCCCGTTTCAAACACGCCACTAATGGTGTATTCGAAACCTGCGGTTGCCGCCTCAAATCGACCTGAACCCTGGCCACCACGAGTAAGCCCTTCAAACTTCCATAACCAGTTACCTTTGACCGCCTGAGCATCAACACTGGTTTGATCAATAATTTCATAGAACGTACGGAACTCAACTAACTGCCCACCATTAATGACTGGAACGTATTGCGGGTCTCTCGCTGTGCCATGAAAATGAGCCAAACCAATATCCCAATCACCCATGGTATGAGCCCATCGAAGTGCTAAGTCAATATGCTTTTGCTTCGCGCCGGATTCATAAATCACATGGTCATCAGCTACTTTAGGCACCAATCTTAAACGGCCATCATTACCTGGGAACGTACGCTCTCTAAATCCCGGTAATACAAATATATCGAACGTGCCGTAGTCACTCGTATAGGCAACATTAATCATTTGCTGGCCTAATTTTTCTTCAGCATCGGTGTTTTCAATCAAATCTGTTTGATTTATAACATCAACCAAGTGTTGCGACTCTGTCACACCCCAAAAAACCTTACCGATACCCGCGCGTATCGTCCAATTGCCCGATTCCTTTGTCCACAACAACTCACGAATATCTGCATGCGTTCGATCACTGTCTTTATCATCTAACCGAACAAACGGCGTGAATACAATATTTTGCAACCCACTATCCCATTCATAGCGCCAACTAGGTTCAATCGAAAAGGATGTATTATTATGATAATCTTGATCTGGCGAAAGCCCTGTTTGGTGAAAATAGCGGTGCTCTAAAGCCACTTTCCCTTCAAAAACGAGTCCTGACTCCGGCTCTGCAAAAGCCTCATCCGCAGATTCAGAAAGCAACGCATCATCCTCTCCTAACAATTCATCTGAAAGGTCTAAAGAATCACCATCATCCATAATGTCTAGTGTCCCGTTATCAGCATCCAACGTATCTGCAGCGTGCACCGAAAAAGGTAACAGCATGCAAAAGATGATTGAGAAAACTTTATTTTTCATTTGATTATCCAATTTATCATTATTATTTAAGAAATATAGCAGAACATGGCCATTCTACCTACGAAGTAGTTGAATAATAAACAAAACGTTAGCATCGACATGACATTAAATATGCCTTAGTTCGCGGTTGAATAAAAGCCGTTCCCTGCTAGACTTTATAACAATGTTCGAACACTACTTTAATGCTCTTGTAAAAGGGCGCTGGGCAATTATTATTTTAACGCTAATAATTGCTGGCGTCTTATCCAGCGGCGCACGTTTTCTAAGCTTTACCAACGATTATCGTATATTTTTTAGTGACGATAACCCACAACTACTAGCACTCGACCGCCTACAAAACACGTACACAAAAGATGATACTGTCCTTTTTATCATCACGCCCAAAGATGGTAATGTTTTTACTACTCAAACACTAACAAGTATAGAAGATCTCACCTATTCTGCATGGGACATACCCTATACCCAGCGTGTCGATTCCTTACAAAATTTTCAACACAGCTACAGCGATAATGATGAGCTGATTATTCAGGACCTTTATGTAGACGCTTCTTCTCTTAGTGAAGAACAGTTATCTAGCATAGCAACTATCGCCTTAGCCGAACCATTGCTCAACGGTCGCTTAATTTCCAAAGATCGCAAAGTAACCGGCATTCATCTTACAGCCCAACTTCCAGGTCTTGATGAGCAAACGGAGTTCCCTGAAGTAGCTAATTACGCACGAAAACTGGCTCGTGAACTAGAAGCAAAAGACCCTAATCTAACCGTCCGTTTAACTGGCGGCATTATGATTGGCAATGCATTTCCTGAAGCGTCGTTACACGACATTGAGACGCTAATTCCCGTTATGTTTGCAATTGTATTCATTGTACTCGGCTTAATGCTACGGTCGCTTTCTGCGATGATCTGGGCCCTCGTCGTTATCATTCTTTCTATTACCATGACCATGGGAACAGCAGGGTGGTTAGGAATAGCTTTATCACCACCATCTGCAGGTGCGTCTAATATCGTTCTAACAGTCGCTGTCGCCGACTGTGTCCACATGCTAGTCAGTTACCTGCATTCTATGAGAAAAGGCTGGGGCAACCGCCTAAGCTGGAAACAACAACGAATCGAGGCCTCGCGCGATTCTTTAGCCATGAATTTAAACCCTATTTTTATTACTAGCATCACAACAGCTTTGGGGTTCTTAAGCCTTAATTTTAGCGACTCACCACCATTCCATGATCTTGGGAATATTGTTGCCATGGGGGTCGTTTATGCTTTTTTATTATCTGTCGTTTTCATGCCTGCACTCATGATGGTCATGCCTATAAAAGTTCGCCCATACAAAACGCAGGGCAATAAATTTATGCATACCTTCTCTCGGTTTGTTATTGCAAGTCGGCATTACCTTTTAGTTGGTATGTTGATTATCATAGGCATCCTTATTTCATTTATCCCCAAGAACGAGCTGAATGACGATTTAATCGCCTACTTCTCACCCGACAACACATTTCGCTCAGATACCGACTATGCGACCGAACATCTCACTGGCATGTATGTCATGGAGTATTCTTTGGGGGCAGAAACGTCCGGCGGCATCAATTCACCACAATACCTAACGGTCATCAATGCCTTTGCTAATTGGTACCGGCTACAACCCGAAGTTCTTCATGTATACAGCATTGCTGATATCCAAAAACGCTTAAACAAAAACATGCATGATGATGACGAAACCTTCTTTAAAATGCCCAGTTCTCAAGAGCTCGCTGCCCAATATATGCTACTTTACGAGATGTCTCTTCCAGAAGGCCTAGACCTAAACGACCGCATAAATGTCGATAAATCAGCCTCTCGTTTAACTGCGACGATTAAGTCCATTAGTAGCTCTGAAATGTTGGCTTTACAAGTACGTGCGGATGACTGGCTTAAAGAAAATGCACCGAAATTTATGTGGGCAGACGCCACAAGCCCAAACCTCATTTTTGCGCACATCGGTGAAAGCAATATTAATAGCATGCTGAAAGGAACAGTCATTGCATTGGTTCTTATCTCTTTAACACTAATCTTTGCTCTTAAGTCCATCAAGCTTGGCCTGCTTAGCATATTGCCCAATCTTATACCGGCAGGAATGGCGTTCGGCCTCTGGGGGCTAATTGATGGTCAAATAAACTTAGCGATATCTGTTGTTGCGAGCTTAACACTAGGAATTGTTGTAGATGATACCGTCCATTTTTTGAGCAAATTCCAATATGCTCTTAAAGAACTCAATAAAACCCGTGTAGAAGCCGTTGAATACGCTTTTATTCATGTTGGCACCGCTCTGTGGATTACATCCGTCGTTTTAATTGCTGGGTTTTTAGTACTAACCTTATCCGACTTCCAGCTTAATGCGAAATTAGGACTATTAACGGCAATAACCATTTCCTTCGCTTTAATTGCTGACTTCCTCTTTTTACCTCCTCTACTCATGTTAATAAAAGATAAAAAATGAACTTACTAAAACTACTGCTCTTAACGTCATGCCTTGCAAGCTTTTATACTAATGCTGAGACAGCAGACCCTTTTGAACGCGGTTATGAAATTGCAAAAGAAAGCGAACAACGAGATAACGGTTGGCAAAATTACAGCGCCAATCTCACCATGATCTTAAAAAACAGACAAGGCGAAGAAAGCATTCGTAAAATCGTTAGCAAAACATTAGAGACACCAAATGATGGTGATAAAAGTTTATTAATTTTCAAAACACCATTAGATGTAAAAAATACGGTTTTTTTATCTCATTCACACAAGAAATTAGACGATGATCAATGGCTTTTTTTACCTGCTCTTAAGCGTGTTAAACGGATTTCTTCTTCTAACAAAGGCGGTTCTTTTATGGGCAGTGAATTCTCTTATGAAGACATGGCTTCTCGTGAAATTGAAAAATACACCTACAAATATATTCGAGATGACGAATATAAAGGCCGCCCTATCTTTGTTATAGAACAAGTACCCAATGATACCCGCTCCCTCTACAGTAAAAGCTTAGTTTGGATGGACCAAAAAGAATATATTCCTTGGAAAATTGAATATTTCAACCGCCGAGATAAACATTTAAAAACCCTCATATATCGCAAATATAAAAAATATTTAAATCAATATTGGCGACCAGATGAAATGTATATGATCAACTTAAGAACAAAAAAGAACACCATATTAGGTTGGAAAGATTATAAATTTAGAACAAACATTTCACCACGAAACTTCAACCCACGTTCCTTAACAAAATAGTTTAACCAGCAGTACTTGGCCTTACTTAGATCTGTTATTCATGCTATATATAATTATTGAAAAAAATAATTAGCGACGTACTTTATGCACTCAGCAGATTTAATGCTCGCCATCGCTCAAATTGCCGTCGCTCTAGCGGGGTTTAGCGCCATCATCGTCGCACTAAACAACAGGCCCATCCGTGAGTGGATCTTAATGGATCAGGTAAACATTCGGCTATTGATTCAGCTCTCAATTGTCGTTATCTTCTTTTCACTCATTCCATCGCTGTTGGCAATATCCATTCCCGTTAGTGATGTTTGGCTTTATAGCTTGTGGTCCTATGGACTAGCTCACCTTGCAGATGCTGCCTACTTTTTGTTTTTTAAGTCTAAACGCGCACCAACCATATTTCGTGTTGCTGCAATTTGCGGCGTTATCGTGGGGCTAGCGCAAGTTACTATTGCTTGGTTTGGTGGAGATATTGCTAGAGAGTCGATGTACGTCTTCACATTAATTTGGCACCTTGGCGTTATTTTTATGGCCTTTATTCTTTTGTTATATCAAATGGGTGATACTGAGGAAGCCACTAACAACTCAGGAAACACCGAATGACTATACCCATTGCTCCACAGGAAGAAGTTTCTGCTTTTGCCGATGAATTCGGCGAATGGTCTATCGAAGACGGGAAGCTTCACCGTGAATTTATATTCGCCAATTTTGTTGAGGCGTTTGGCTTTATGACCCAAGCAGCGATATTAGCCGAGAAAGCCAATCATCACCCCGAGTGGTTTAACGTGTATAAAAAAGTAGTGGTGGATTTAACCACCCACGAAGCCGGCGGCATTACCGAACGTGATTTTTCTTTGGCTAAACAAATGGAACGTATCGCGGCTAGCTAGCGGGCAGTTCCCACGGTACTTGTAAGCGACCGTCTTTAAACATCGCTTGAATATCTTTCTTCAGCACTTTTCCTGTTAAGCCCTTAGGAAAATCATCAACCAATACTAACGCTTTGGGGACTTCAAACTTTGCCATTTTTGATTTGCTAAAGGCGATAATTTCTTCAAGATTAAACGCGTCTACATCATGAGGAATAATCACCGCGACGACCGCTTCGTCCCACTCTGGATGTGGTACACCGACAACAGCTACTTCTCTAATTTGCGGGTGTTCGTCGAGTACATTTTCAACCATGCTAGGGAATACATTCGCGGAGCCAGTAATAATCAGGTTATTTTTTCTATCGGTTAGGTACAAAAAACCTTCGTCGTCCAAATACCCCATATCGTTAGTTTGTAACCAACCTTCTTGCAGAGCATCTTTTGTCTGTTCTTCTAAACCCAGGTATTTGGTCATCAAGGTGTCAGACTTTAACCAAATTTCACCACCGGTATTGGCTGCAAAAACGCTGTTATTATCATCACGTATTTCTATATCAAAGTGTAGAAATGGCCGACCACATGATTTAAGCAAATGCTCCTCACCTGCTAAACCTCGCTTGGTATCTTCCGGCGACATAATGGTAACCCAACCGCCGGTTGCTTCCGTCACGCCATAAAGCTGGGCTAAGCCGCAATTGAATACTTCATCTGCTTTGCGAATAAGTTGTGGCGTGGCGGGTGATGAGCCAAATGTAATCAGCCGTAAACTTGGCAACGTGATGCCTTCATCTTCGATTATTTCAATCAAACGACGCATAATCAGCGGCACCATAATCGTACTGGTCACCTTATATTTATTCACAAATTCTAAGAAACGATGCGGTTCAAAGTCACCATTCGGTAAAACAGATGGCATACCATTCACGCAATTCATCGACACCAATACGAAGGTAATCCAAGCGGAGGAAGTCGGTGCAAACCAAACGTCTTCTGACGTTAAACCGATATTCAGCACGGTATGCACCATCGCTTCCCTTAACGCTTTTTGCGAAAGCACCGCGCCTTTTGGTGAGCCTGTTGTGCCCGACGTGTAACTGATGGCAACCACATCTTCTTCAACTAAAACAGGAAAATTTGGCGAACTATTAAGCTGTTCTGACATCAACGTTTCGTAATCCAACGGCAAGCCATGCTCACCACCAAAACCAATAATAAGCACCCCGCTTGCGTTGAATGTTTCCAGCAAGCCTTGAACTAATTCAATACAGTTTTGTTGAACTAGAATAACCCGTACATTAGCGTCATCCACAACGTATTTCACTTCTTTCTCGGAAAACCGCCAATTGATACCCACCCGTGGCGTACCAAGTTTTAAACAAGCGTGAAAATGCTCGTACACTTCTATGTGTTCGTGCGCCAACACCGCTACCACGTCCCCTTTATTAACGCCTAATGATTGCAGCGCAGTGGCAAACTGATTAGCCCGTTGGTTTAATTCGCTCCACGTGCTTAGTCTATCGCCATCATAAAACGCTACTTTTCTCGGCAGCGCTTTTGCACAACGCGTTACAAAATCTCTAGGCATCGTATCCATTAATCTTTCTCCGCGGGTTGATAAGCCAATAAAGTATGTTTGCCAGCAACGTCTGTAAATAGTGGCTGAACCTTCATCCCAACGACACAATCATCGCCATAAAATAGCGCCTGCAAACGTGGGCCTTCGCCTAATTCCACTAGGGCGACGGTATACGGTAATTTATCGTCAAAAAACGGGTGAAAGCTTCGGTGATAAACAACATAACTATAAATCTCACCCGCCCCATTGGCTTCTAGCCAGTCCAATTTATCGCTACCGCAATGGTCGCAAACAATTTGGGCTGGTGGTAAGTGGGTTGAACAGGCTGAACACTGCTGAATCATCACCTTTTTTTGCTGCATCCCTTCATAAAAAGGACGAGCCACCTCTTCAATATCTGGCCAAATAACATCGGCTTGGGCAAACTTCATTGACGCGCCTCCTGTTGACCCATAATCAACGCTGCGTGAAACTGCATTCTGCCGCCGTAACCCGTTACCAGCATATGCTCTAACTTTTCTAATTGCCGCCCAGTTGCCTGCTGCCTGATTTGCATAATAGCTTCAGACACTGGCGTTGCGCCTTGTAAATAATATCCCGACAAATGTCCACCACCTGTATTAACTGGTAGCGACCCACCGGGCGATGTTTCACCTGCTTGAACAAACTCACCGGCTTGTCCTGTTTCGCACAAGCCATAAAGCTCCAAATTTATTAACGTAGAAATGCTAAACGCATCGTAAAACTGGCAAGCATTTATATCCGCCGCTGTTATACCGGCCATGTTGTAGGCTATTTCGCCTGCTTGTTTTGCACCTGTATCAATTTCTGGCTGGTGCCCACGACGGTTAATATTTCCCGCATGACCTTGACCCATTCCATAAATATATGCCGGCGGTTGAGGACATTGTTTAGCCTGTTCTATACCCGTCACCACCACGGCAATCGCACCATTGACTGGGTAAGCGCAATCGAGCATTCTTAATGGTTCAATTAAAAAAGGTGCGGCTCGGTATTGTTCCATAGTTAGCGGTTTACGTAATTTTGCCAACTCGTTTAATTCTGCCCAGCGCCTGTTTGAAACAGCCACCGCGCCCAAATCATCTGTCGTTCTGTTATGCGCCGCCAAATAACGCTGCGCAGCCATCGCATAAGCCGCAATTGGGGTGTAAAAGCCATTGGCTATTTCAATACCAAGGTGACCCATCATTGGCATCGCTACTGCAAATGCATCGCCCGAAGACACATTGGCTTGTATCGGCGTATCAGCGAAAACACACACAATTTTTGTTGCCATGCCAGATTGAATCGCCATTGTCGCTTGTTGAATGGTTTGCACCATCGAACTGCCTTCCGCTTCCACCACACTCAGCAAACTCAAGTTGCTTAAACCGGCGTAGTCTTGAATTTCCATGGGGAAATCTTTTAGCTCGGCCAAAGGGCTTTTGTTCAGCAATAAGCCATCAATATCCGCGTGTTTTAATCCCGCATCTTCAATCGCTGAACCAATCGCTTGCGTGGCTAGTTGCCAAGCTGGCACTTGATAATCCCGTGTGAACTCGGTCATACCAAGTCCTACTATTGCTGATAGTGCTGACTTTTTAGTCATTGCCCTAAATTAAAAATGCCATTGTTGGGACGGGCTCTGTCCCATTCACCAACAATACTTTTTTCGTATGAATTTGAAAACCATCGTCCTTAGCACTTAAGGTGTATACGTAGCGACCCGACCAAATTCTGAAATCATGAATCGACTGAATCGAGTATTCTGGTAAAAAGAAATTCGCTTCGACTCTGTAACGTTTATCATCTTCAGCAAAAAACTCATAATTTGAAATCAACCGGCGCATACCCGAAATAGGCAATTGGCTGTAGCGGTAACCCGTCATTAATTGGCGTATGCGGGTCGCAATGCGTGTTCGATTATCATACAAATGCGATACCTGCTGAGTAGGGTCATCGCCCTCTTTTAATGGCACCCAATACACGGCATCATCCGCCCACAGCCCTTCCCACGCTTCATATTGTCCTTCATCAGCTAGCTTTGCTTCCTGAATAATAAAGGCTTCTAATTGTTTTGCTATTGCTTCTGACACAGGCTGGTTCATGACAGTTCTCCCATCATGACGTCTCGGTAATGGTGCCAGAACCCACGGTTAGATGTTTCATCTGTCATATGCGATGTTTTTACGCCGTCGGTATCTTCAGTTTCACGATTTAAACCACGGCTTAAATCACACCATGGCGTACCTGCGCCAAGCGCTTTTTGAGCACGTTCGGCAATGGATGCATCATCTGCTAACAAAAATGAGGCTGGGCCTAAAGCACCTTCACTTTGGCGGAGTAATTTAAAGTCCAATTCTGGCGCACCCTCTAAAAACATAGGCGTACTCCATTGCACCGCTGAATGGGCACCGGTCGGTTGAAATATAACAATGTTCATTTCTGCCAAAAACAAGTTGGGGAATATGCACGCGTGCGCTGGCCCGTCGTATAACATTTGATCTGCTTTTTCTTGCCCATAGGCTTCACGCATACTATCAACATACGACTTAGCTTTTTCAGGCGTTGACCCTAACCAATCTAAGGTTTTTGTGTAACCCGGAGCAAAGTCTATTTCCGTATGGCCATTCCCCCAGTTTTTGATAACACCTTTTATGCTATCTTCAGCGCCCACAAAATCACCGTATTGCGAATCAATCGCACGCACAAACGACTGGTGCACATAATTAACGTGATAACCATCGGTATCGTTCTCAGGCAACATTTTCCAATTAGCATCAAAATGTTGGCGAATCCAGCCACCTTTTAGGTCAATTTTTCCATTTGGCGCCATATTACAGGAACGATCTATTAGCTTTTTACCATTACCTAAATAGTCATCAAAACTGATCGTTGGTTCTTTAAAGCTAGCAAAAACAAAACCACGATAGCTGTCCGTCACTAACACTTCCAGATTTAGCTCTTCTAATGGCCTATCAAAACCACCGGGGTAAGACACATCCAACAGATCACCATTTAAACCAAATACCCAACCGTGGTAAGGGCAGGTGAAATTTCGCTTATTCCCTTGTGATTCATTACATAATAAGTTGCCACGGTGTTGGCAGCGGTTGACGATGACTTGAATATCCTCGTCTTTTCCACGCACCATAATGACCGATGAACGGCCAATATCGCGCGTTACATAATCACCGCGTTTTTTTATTTCGCTTTCATGGCCAATAAACACCCAGCTGCTGTAGAAAATTTTCTCTATTTCATCTTCGTAGATAGCTTCATCGGTATAAAGAGACCCATGTACCTTGTCTTCTTGTATTAGGTGTTCGTAATCAATTGTTGACACGGTGGTCACTCCCTATTGTTTCTTTTTAGTTTACTCTTCAAGCTACTCAACCTAGACCCATCGCCTAACGTTGGCGCAAAAATCTGCATACTCGCCATCAAACATGCCCAATAAAACACGCTCTTCGGGCTTAATTTGAAATTTATTCATATACAAAACATACAACGCAAGACAAAACACGTTATACGGAGAGCCCAGCCAAATCAAATAAGCCGTTAAAAAAATAAAATTACCGACGTACATCGGATTTCGTGTGTATTGATATATGCCAGTTGTCACCAATGCTGATGCGTTCTTAGGCCGTACCGGGTTAACCGTTGTTTTTGCTTGTCTAAACTGCCATAGCGCCGAAAAATCCACAACTAAGCCCAACCCGACCAATAAGCTACATAGTACAGTTTTATAGGGCACATCGACACTCGCAACGCCTATTTTGCTGCTTAAAAACCACATCAAACCCGCAGCAATTAACGCCACGAATGGTGGGGGTACTTTTAACTCAAGCCAAGAAAACATCGTTTATTTAATCTCCGCCATCACTGCTCGTTCAACAAACCTTTCGGGTAATGTATTCGGCAAGGCATAAGGAATAATATCTGCTGTGTCATAAAACTCCTCGATAATCGGGTGCATCAATTTTCGCCATGCTGACGGCACCATCACCACAAATAATATATTTAGATACCCGTAAGGCAAGCGAGGTGCCTTGTCCATCACCCGTAGTATTTGATAAGGCCGACCCACATTAGCATGATGGTCTGAGTGCCGATCAATCTGACACATATAAAAACTACTAATAATAGCGCTGTCATCCCACGCGTGTTCTGGACGGACCTTTTCGTAGCTACCATCAGGTAATTGTTTTCTCATCAAACCATAATGTTCAGCAAAGTCTGCCGTCGCCAGAAGCATTCTGGGAAAGATATATTGCAAAATAAATAAGGGAATCGTCATCCAACCAAAAAGAATCAACAATAAAGATAACCAAGCAACTTGAGCTACCGTAATTTTAACCATTCGATTATCTATATTAAGCCAACTCAACCCTTTACGAGCCAACCGTTTTGCCTCTACCTGCCAGGCACAAATTGATTTCTTTATTGTGCTACGTAAGGCAAAACGCCAAAAATTTTCACCATACGGCGCTGTTGCATGGTCTTCTGGTGTTGCCACCGTTAAATGGTGATGGAAATTATGATACACAAAGAAATCCGCCATACTAATCGGCGTAAGGATTGCTTGCCCCATAAATCGATCGAAGGCGTTACCGTGGTGACAAAGCTCGTGCCCAATGGTTGCTCCAAATCCAGTTACTAACGACAAAGATAAAGACAAACCAATAATCTCACCCCAACTCAAAGGCACGTAATCCACCCCTAACGTGACAAAAATAGCCATTGGCGTTTGAGTGATCAGCGAATAACAAAACAGCGTCATTAAAAACTGTATCGGAACGTATGCCCACAGCATGACACGGAAGAAATTACTGTTTTCTAATTCCTTTTCTAGATCCGCCGGGGCGTTAATAGAATCGTCACCCACAATAGGGTCGAGCGCGATGCTCGCCAACAATACAAAAACTGTCAGCCAATACCAAACACCACCGCCTGCAAGATAAGCCAATACAGGCGTGATTGAAAAAAATAACAGCGGTAACGTCGTGTATTTTGTAACAATACTCACCTGACGCTTTATTTGCACTACAGCACTCATTATGAGACCTTTTATTTTAATTTAAATTTAAATAACATTAACATAGCCTAATGTTATTCGATTAAATTAATCGCTTCAAGTATGATTAAAAGCATACATAACAACCTTCATTAAACATGGATTCCACTATGCAAATGTCATCAATTAAAACCGGCAGTTTCAATACATCTTTTCACGAAGTTGGTGAAGAGAATGCAACAGCAATTTTATTACTGCATGGTTCTGGCCCAGGCGCTAACGCCATGTCAAATTGGCAGTTTGCTTTGCCCTTTTTAGCACCGCACTATCACTGTATAGCACCGGACATCGCCGGTTTTGGCCTAAGCCAGCACAATAACCCACCTAATGGCACGAAAGCGTGGATCGATATTTGGGTGCAGCAACAGATAGACTTATTGGATGCAAAAGGTATCGAGCATGCACATATTATAGGCAATTCAATGGGCGGGGGCGTGACGTTACATCTACTTAACAGGCACCCAGACCGCTTCAAAAAAGCGTTACTGATGGGCCCTGTTGGCGCACCTTTTAAACCGACTGAAGGCCTAACTAAAGGCTGGGAGTTTTATAATGACCCGTCTGAGGAAAACCTGCTTTTCTTAATACAAAAATTTCTACACAATCCTTCACTTCTTGGGGATGACGTTCAAAAAATAGCAGCCGAGCGTTATCTAAACGTTATGCAAGATAAGGTGCGTAAGCAATTCGTTGCGATGTTTTCCGGCGGCACAAAAGATGCCATTGATGCCTTTGTATTATCCGATGCTGAATTAGCCTCTATACCTCACTCCATGTTAGTCACCCATGCGCGTGAAGATTACTTTATTCCCCTGAATAACGCCTACCATTTAGCAGAAAAGGTACCCAATGCCCAGCTACACGTTTTTCATCATTGTGGGCATTGGATTCAGATTGAGCAAAAAAACGCATTCAACCAACTTGTTAAATTCTTTTTCGATGGCCAACTAGATTAAGCCCTTTAGTTATTATAGATAGTAGCTACATACGTTCAGGCTGAAATTACACATAGAAAGGTATAGAATAAACGCTGACTTAACCATTATTTAAAGGAACACACATGGGCGGCATTGGTATTTGGCAACTGGTTATTATTCTTGTCATCGTTTTATTGTTATTCGGTACAAAACGACTTAAAAACTTAGGCGGCGATTTAGGGGGTGCAATTAAGGGCTTTAAAGGCGCCATGAAAGAAGGTGACGAAAAGTCAGAAACGAACACCGAAGATCAGCAATCTGTAGAAGATGATTCCGCTGAAAAAAGTAAAAAAGACTAGCCTTATACTCTAACTCGATTTCTTTTTTATATCATGGCATCTGAAACAAGAGGTGAGAACCACTCCAGTGAACCAGAAAGTGACCAACAAGCAACGCTTGTTTCACATCTTGTTGAGCTTCGAACACGCTTAATTTATGCATTACTTGGCATATTAGCTGTTCTACTGCCTTCTTTACCTTTCGCGAATGACATCTACGCTTATTTGGCGCAGCCCCTGCTTGTACATATGCCTGAAGGCACAAGCATGGTGGCCATCGAGGTTATTTCACCTTTTCTAACCCCTTTTAAATTAACGTTAATGATGTCGCTTTTCATCGCGATTCCATGGATTTTTTATCAGATATGGCTGTTCGTTTCACCCGGCCTATATGCACGAGAACAGCGCCTAGCGTTACCCCTTGTTTCTGCAGGCACGTTCTTATTTTACCTGGGCATAGTTTTTGCTTATTACGTTGTTTTGCCTCTTATCTTTCAATTTATAACGGCTACTGCGCCTGAAGGTGTTGCGGTTATGACGGACATCACCAAATACTTAGATTTCGTTTTAACGCTATTTTTTGCGTTTGGGTTAGCGTTTCAAATACCTATAGCTACTTTCTTAATGGTTAAAGCTGGAGCGACTACACCTGCAAAATTAGCTGAAAAAAGACCCTACGTTGTTGTCGGCACATTCGTCATTGGCATGCTGTTAACGCCCCCAGATATAATTTCTCAAACTCTATTAGCTATTCCAATGTGGCTATTGTTTGAAATTGGCCTATATGCCTCTAAAGTACTGATAAAACCAGCCAAATGACTGCTATAAACTATGTTAACTTAATGTTGCCTTAGTTAATAATAATGATAAATACGCACGAGCACGCCGTGCAACGGGAGAAAACATGAGCACTAAAAGTACTTCATACTGGCAAGAAAACATTCGCCTTATAATCAAATGTCTGATTATATGGTTCATTGTTTCGTTCGGCTGCGGGCTTCTCTTTGTTGAGCAATTAAATACCATCCGTCTTGGCGGTTATAAATTGGGCTTCTGGTTCGCGCAGCAAGGCTCCATTTATGTGTTCGTTGCACTGGTATTTTACTATTCACATGCCATGAACAAACTAGATGCCAAATATGGCGTTGAAGAAGAATAGGAGAGCCAGACAATGGATATGGATTTAAAAACACTCACCTATATCGCCGTATTTGGTTCTTTTGCCCTTTATTTTGCTATCGCATGGTGGGCACGCGCTGGTTCTACCAGTGAGTTTTATGCCGCTGGCGGCGGCGTTGGCCCCGTAGCAAATGGTATTGCGATAGGCGCTGATTGGATGAGCGCAGCTTCCTTTATTTCTATGGCTGGCCTGATCTCATTCTTAGGTTATGGCGGTTCCGTTTTCTTAATGGGTTGGACAGGCGGCTACGTACTCCTCGCCATGTTACTTGCACCGTATTTACGCAAACACGGGAAATTTACCGTGCCCGAATTTATTGGCGACCGTTATTATTCCAAAGCAGCTCGCATTGTTGCTGTGGCCTGCTTAATTATTGCCTCACTCACCTATATCATTGGCCAGATGAAAGGCGTTGGCGTTGCATTCTCACGTTTCCTTGAGGTTGATTATGGCCTTGGCTTAGGCATTGGTATGGCTGTCGTTTGGGTCTATGCCGTTATGGGCGGCATGAAAGGCATCACGTATACGCAAATCGCTCAATACGTCGTATTAATTTTTGCCTATACCGTGCCCGCTGTCTTTATTTCCCTACACCTTACGGGTAATCCGATACCTCAATTAGGCTTAGGCAGCACCATGTCTGATGGCAGTGGTGTTTATTTGCTCGACAAACTCGATATGGTCGTCACCGACTTGGGTTTTAAAGAATACACCACAGCAAAATTAGGCAGTAGCGTTAATATGTTCGCCTACACCTTATCGTTAATGATTGGCACCGCAGGCTTACCACACGTTATTATGCGGTTCTTCACCGTTCCTTCCGTTAAAGCTGCGCGTGCTTCAGCAGGTTATGCATTGGTCTTTATTGCTTTACTTTACACCGTTGCACCTGCAGTTGGCGCAATGGCTCGATTGAATTTAATGAACACCATTGAGCCTACGCCTGGCCAAAGCCTGGTTTATGACGAACGACCACAATGGTTTAAGGATTGGGAAGTGACCGGTTTATTAAAATTTGAAGATAAAAATGGTGACGGTAAAATTCAGTACACATCGAATGACGACACCAATGAAATGGTCAAAGTAGACAGAGACATCATGGTGCTTGCTAACCCGGCTATTGCTAACTTACCAAACTGGGTTATTGCCTTAGTCGCAGCAGGCGGTTTAGCGGCCGCACTGTCCACAGCGGCAGGGTTATTGTTAGCCATTTCATCGTCCATATCGCACGACCTAATGAAAGGGGTACTAACGCCCAACATATCAGAAAAAAATGAATTGTTGTCCAGTCGTATCATCATGACATTGGCGATACTCGTGTCCGGCTATCTCGGGCTTAATCCGCCCGGCTTTGCCGCAGGAACGGTTGCCTTAGCCTTTGGTTTAGCGGCTTCATCAATATTCCCCGCGCTGATGATGGGTATTTTTTCTAAGAAAATCAGTGGTCACGCTGCTGTTGCAGGCATGTGCTCAGGCATCGGCATAACCATGCTATACGTGTTTCAACACAAGGGTATTATGTTTATTCCAGGCACTGCTTTTTTGGGTGGCATGCAGCCTAATTGGTTTATGGGTATTTCCCCCAATGCCTTTGGTGTTGTTGGCGCTATCGTTAATTTTTCTGTCGCTTTCATCGTCAGCAAAATAACTGGCCCTGCACCCAAGGAAATTCAACAATTGGTTGAAAATTTCCGTATACCCGCTGGGTCAGGATCCGCACACAATCACTAACTAATAAATACTGCAAAAGGGCTCCATGCTGTTACGGAGCCTTTTTTACTCAATACACCCGCATAACACTGCAAAAATGGAATTAAGCAAACACTCCAAATTAGCCATATTGCTTGCCCCCTTTCTTATCGTTGGCGGGTATATAGCATCCGATTATTATGTGGCGAACAAAACAAACGAGCAAAGAATATTCAAACTATCTATGTCAGATCTGTGTGATATTTTTAAGGAGGGGTGTGTTTTAACGTCAGGCAATATGCAGGTAAACATTACAGACAATCTTGGCATTACCAAAGCAAACACCAGCTTTCCCGTAGATAGTGTTGTAATTTCCCTGGTTTATAACAAAGGTAACGAAATCCTTTATCGTCTAGACCAAGCTCTAAACCCCCAATACTGGGAACGTGAAACCGATATTAAGAAGAGTGTCACTGAGGGGCTAGCCCACACCATAAGAGTACTTATTAAAGACAAGGGCAACATCTATCTGAGTGAGTTCAGCGTAACCCAAACTGGGCCAAACCTAGAATAGGCGTTTAGCTTTGCTTTTCCTTTGTGGCGTCAATAGTTTCATCAAGCTCCTCTTTAACTTCTTTGAAAGAACTTTCTACCTCATCAATTGATTCGCTAAATTCATTTTTTACAGTACTTGTCACTTGTTCCGCCGAGGCCCGAATCTCATCCATACGAATTTGTTCGTCAATATCGTACTTCACCGTCTTAATAGCGCCCTTTGCCTTACCAATCCACAGACCGGTCGTGCGTGCAACGCGTGGTAATTTCTCTGGGCCTATAACTAACAGTGCAATAACACCTATTAAACATAACTCTAAAAAACCGATATCAAACATGTTAGCTGTACTCTACTAATTAGGCCTAGCTCTATTATATACGTTGACGTCTATTCGACAGTGACCGGATGATTTTGTGTAGTGTAGTTTATTAACCCCATCCTCAGACCCTAGTTTGTTGGTTTTTTTTTGGGTCTACCACCTACATTTACTGGGAGATCATCAGTCTGATAGACCTTGATTCCGTTCTTTAGGGTGTAACCTTTAGACTTGTCCCTCTCATCTTTCCATAATAACTGATCCTTAACAATAGGTAGTTGGAAATGTATCTTGATCCTATGTCCAATCTGTTTTGTATCATTATCTCTGTTATTCCCCATTACAGGATAAATAACCAACTTTTTTACTAGACCTTGTATCGTTTCATGTGATTTCGTATCTAGGTTCTTTTCGATCTCCTTACCAAACTTATCTACCCAATCAACCCATTCCTTTCTGTTGTCTAAATCATCTATTTCTTGGATGGTCTTTTTTCTTTCATCTTCAAGACGGATTAGTTCTTCCCTTAAACCTCTCACCAATTTAGGATAAATTTTCTCATCGATCGTCTTCAACATATTGTTGATTTCTACCTTGGAAATACTGTCTGTGGTTATATCAATCTGACTATCATAGCTCCTGATCCGACCTTCTAACCTTTTCTTCTCATCTCTAATTTCGTCATCTTGTCTGTTTTTATCCTTCAATATGTCGTGTTTAAATCTTTCTTTAAGAGTAGATGAATCATTAACAACCTTCTTGATACAGTTAATAACAAACCTATCTGTATCATTCATATTTAAAGTTCTTCGGTTCTCACAAGGATTGACTATCTTTCCTTTCCAATAGTTACTTCTAGATGAACAAATATAAACCTCACTATTAATCTTTTCTCCACTCTTTCTTGTTCCTCTATTAATATTCCCTGTAATGGATTGACCACAAGAACAAGTCATAAAATCAGATAGTAATGATTCATATTTTCTAAGATTATTCCCTTTGTTCTTTTGATTCCTTTTCATAGTCTTTTTCGTTTTATTAAACAATGAATGACTAATGATCTGTGGGATTATGATTGTGAATTCATCTTTGGTTTCTTTATCTTTCCATTTGTAATAACCAGTGTATCCCTCGTTAGACAACATGACTCTCAACGTTCCTAACGACCATGTTTTACTTCTTCTTGGACTAATACCATTTGAATCGAGTTCGGTTTTAATCCATTTAATAGATTTACCTTGTGAATACCATCCAAATATTTTCTTAACCCAAATAGATTCTTCTTTCTCAATCACCCATTTCTTTTCAACAGTCTGATAACCAAACCTCGGTGTTCCACCCAAAAAGACTCCAGTATCTCCATAATGTCTTGATAAATGTCGTTTACCACTAACAGATACTAGTCTTCTATTCTCCCTATCAAGTTGTTGAACACCCGTAAGAATATTATCCACAAACTCTTCATTAGGATCTGTGAAGTTTCTTTTAGAACCACTTTCACCCTCATATACAGATACTTTATGTGGTTTGAAATACGAATTTTTGACTCTTAAATCTTCAAGAGTAGTCCTAGTCCATCTACTTCTACTGAAATACCAGAGATGTTTAATTGTCTTTTCTGATATCAATCTCTGGATTAAAAAGAACTTATCTTTAGATTCTGATATTGAAGATGTTCCACCTTCATTCAACACACATAAAGTCATACCCATATTTTCTGATATCTTTAACCCAGTATGAAATTGGTTACCAATAGAATTACCTTCTTCAACTTGGACCTTAGAACTCACTCGAAGATAACAAAACAGAGTTTTATTAGGATCATATTTCTTTGTAGGACTATATTCGTAGTGTTCTATTGAGGGTTTCATATCGATACTGTTTTAAGTGTGTGTTGAACTGAACCAAGAGAAACTCTAAGTTCCTTACAAATATCTCTGTAGGTCATACCATTATTTTTTAACTGAACGATTTGTTCTCTTACATCTTGAGAAATGAGATTACCTTTACCCCATTTACCACCTTTCTCTCTGATTCTTTTAATCGATTCCTTTTGTCTTGAAACAATCATATCTCGTTCCATTTCAGAAAATATGTTAATAAAGTAAGAGAACATTTTTCCCTGAGAGGTAGATGTATCAATAGAGTTCTTAACTACGAATATATTCACCCCCACTTCTTCTAGTTCATGAATAGTATTGATTACATCAACAACACTTCTACCTAATCTATCCATTGAATAAACAATAACCCTATCAAATTTTCTCTTCTTGGAATCTTGTATGAGTTGTCTCAATTGAGGTCGAGTATCCCTGGATTTTGTTCCACTCATTACTTCTTTATATTCCCCAACAGTAGTCCAACCTAATAGGTCTATTTGTTTATCAATAGAATCAGTTTGGTTTTCAACCTCTTGTTCTTGAGTTGATACTCTTTGGTACTTCACTACTCTCATGTCTATTAAACCCCACTACATTTATTATTCATTATATAAAAATAGGGGGTGAATGTAAAACATGAATAATAAATGTAGTGGGGTTTATATTTAAGATACCTAATGATTTATGAGTTCCACTATTTCTTCACGATCATTTTTTGAGATATGTGAAAAATCTATTTCCAACATCGATTCCTGAACACTCTCTCGAGTAGTTTTACCAAATAAACCACTCCATTCTGGATACCTTTCTTCAAGATGATCTTCTATCGAGTAGGTTTCTGGAGTTAGTTCTTGTCCAAAACCTTCCCAGGAACAACAATAATCAATTCTTACAATGTTTCTTTTTTCTTTGATGATTAACTCATCGATATCATTCAACACCTCTTGATTCCCAATGAGAAACCAATCCCTACCAACTGAACCTGAATCAGATTCCTCGTTTGTCCGTTCATCGTTAATGGTATTCAGTAATTGATTTTTGATCTCTTCTAACCTCTGGATTTTCTCTCCACTAACTACCATATGTTTGTGATCACTCATTAGATACCCCTCATCATTTCCGATTCAAAGAACCGATCATCTGGAAGTTCCCAATCAACACTTTTCTTCCAATACTCCTTAAAACCCATAGACTCAACGAGATCGTACTCTTCATAAAAACCAATAGAGGTATTTACATAGTCGTAACGGTGTCGGTTTCGTGTATATTCTAGTTCTCTCTGGATTAACTCATACGGATCCACATTCCAAGAATCATCCCTATCCGTGACATCGAGGTTTTTAATCTCGTTTTTTAATTGATCAATAATTTCACTTAGTTTTTTCTCACACTTACTATGAAAGATTAAATATTTACTATCACTCATTTTTTCTCCTTATTTATTTAATTAATACATGTATTTTACAGGATATTGGTGGGGTACATCAGACACCAAACTTGTACCTAAAGTAATGTACCCCTATACTCTTCTAATGGAATTAACTTACTCAAAATCTATCTCCCCAAAGGTCGGTACATCACGAGTTTCCTCAAGAAACTTCAAGGGTGATGTTCTGGGTCGATCGATTCAACTGTACAGAATGTGGTTCTTGTTCTTACGATTGGGATTAGATTGTGAAGACAACAACATCCCTATCATTGATTATGTAAACAACAAGAAAATTAAGATCAAGGTAAACAGGAAATTCTATAAGGAATGGGATTTAGATAGGGTTAAAACCGATACATTTGATAGTTGGTGGAGTGATAAGAAATCAATGTTTATTGAATCTAAACCTACTGTCATAGATGAGATCGTGAAGGATGAAAATTCAATTTATCTTCGTATTGATAAACGATCAAAGATTGAGGATGTAGTGAAAGAGTTACGTACAATTATCAAACCCACCCCCAGCTTTACATCCAAATATGGAATACAGAAACAACACAAGTACATACCTACCCATATTAAGTACAACGTATTTGTATGGAAACAGGAGGGTTATACTAGAACTGAAATCCTTGAGATGTTGAACAAATCTTACAAGTACTACGACACACGTATACCGAAGGATGTATCTAGTGTAAGAAGGTGTTTAAGGAACAGTGAAGATTTAATCCTAAGTTCGTCTAAAGGAGTTTTTTGAACTTTAATGGTCTCAAGAAATGTCTCATTATGTTAAGAAGACTCTCATTCATGACGAAAATCTCTGATCCGAATAATTTTCGTACATCATCTTAAAAATATGGTTCTTCACTGATGGGTTCTCATCCATCTTCTTGTAGAAGTCGAATCTTTCATTGATATAGTCAACCATTAATCCATCAAACTGTTCTTTAAAGAAGTTTTTCTTATTATCTTCAGTATTCTGACCGTTCATGTACTTAATAATTTCTGGGTCAGTCACTAGTCGATTCCTTAGTCTCTCAATATCGATCTTGTCATCATCAGTCAGGTTAACCCCATAGGTATTGTTTACCTGATTAATGATTTCTGAAAGGAGATCAAGTACGGGATCAACCACGTCACCACCACCGAATGTTGGTGGTTCAACTACGGTGTCAGTTCGTTCGAGACCTTCCATTTCCTCATGAATCTTCTGGATCCTAAGTGAGTCAAGATCAATCGTGTCTGAGATATCAAACCGATCGGTCTCTCGTTTAGGTAGTTTTTTGTTGAGGTACTTCAGAAAGACAAATGACTTTTCAAGTTCAATATCTGAGAACGTAACGATCTGTGATAGGTAACCATAGAGTCTGATGTATGACTGAATCTGAGATCTAAATTCTTCCCTACTCTCCTCATCCTCAATCGATTTGAACCGGTCAACAATTTGATCAAGTATTGGGTGAAGATTACCTTCATCTCGATTGGGATCATAAAAGACCTCACAGAATCGATTTACATCCTCATGGGTATACAAGTGAAAGTCGTAAATCTCTCGTTGAGTGTCATAGAGACGATTAGGATCAGTCTCACCATCAAGAATGGTGGATTGATAGAACCGTTGAAACGACTCACGTACCTCATCAGGTTCATTTACAAAGTCGAGAGTAAAAGTCTGTGTCTTACCTGAAGTCGTTCGGTTGAGACGTGAGAGGGTCTGTACACACTGAACACCTCCTAACTTCTTATCTACATACATAGACTGAATAAGAGGTTCATCAAATCCGGTCTGGAACTTATTTGCTACCACTAAGAGTCTATATTGTGGGTTCTTTAAACCTAAAGGTACATTTCCCTCATGACCGATTGATTGGTTACAACCTGATTCGGTGAATTTTTCTCCATCAATCGAAACTTCACCCGAAAATCCAACTAAAGACTTGTAAGTCATCCCTCGTTCTTCGAGTTGTTTATTGATCTCTTTAAAGTACCAGACACAGTGTTTTCGAGATTGGGTGACAATCATTCCTCTTGACCGACCTTGTATCTCCTTAGAACCCCTATCAATCCAGTGATCCAACATGATCTGGACCTTGTTTCGGATCGTCATCTCATGAGAATCGACGTACCGAATCAGTTCCCGTTTACCCTTACCTGTTGGGACCTCAATATCCCCGTCTTTGGTCTTTTTGACCTTAAAGTACCGTTTGTAAGTGGTGTAATTCTGTAGGACATCAAGAGTAAAACCTTCATGAATCGATTGATACATCGAGTAAATATGAAAGGGAACAAACTGACCCTCAGGTGTCTTTGTCCCAAATAATTCAAGGGTTTTTTCCTTAGGAGTACCAGTAAACCCGAAGAAGGAGATGTGATCCTGTTTTCCACGACTCTGGATCTCTTGTCTTAACATCTCCTCATAGTCGAACTCGTCATCGTCATCGGACCTCGAGAGAGACTTCTTGAGTTCCTTGGAGAGTTCACCGGACTGAGACGAGTGAACCTCATCGATGATCACTCCAAACTTACGATCACCCAATGATGAAATGGTCTCTGAGATAAAAGGAAACTTCTGAATAGTTGTAATGACGATGTCTTTACCTTTCTCGAGGACTTCTCTCAGTTCTTTTGAACCACCATCACGAGTCGTATGGACAATCCCTTCATCTTTCTGGAGAGACCGGATTAACTTACCCAATTGTTCATCGAGGACCTGTCGATCAGTCACCACAATAATGGTGTCGAACATCCTCTTGGTATCACCTTCTGACTCATAGAATGAGGTAAGGGTATGTGACAACCAACCGATCGAATAGGACTTACCTGACCCTGTTGTGTGTTGAACAAGATAGTTTTTACCAACACCGTCCTCTTTCAGTTGACGACGAAAGTTACGGATAAGATCTAACTGGTGGTATCGAGGGAAAATCAGAACATCTTTCGTTTTCTTCTTAATCGACTGTGATTTTACGTCGAAGTAGAGTTCATCGTCTTTTGAAAGATGAATGAAGTTCTCGATAACATCTAAGAGTGATGAAGGTGTTAAAACCTCTTCCCAAAGGTACTTTGATCTGTATCCAGTCTCGACAGGTGGATTCTCAAGGTCTTGGTTGTAAGGGAGGAAAAACGTTTTGGGACCAGACAACCGAGTGGTCATAGACACTTTGTCGTTATCTACACAGAAATGGACCATACATCGTTTGAACTGAAGTAAAGGTTCTCTAGGGTCTCGGTCGTTTCGGTATTGATTCTGAGAGTGTTTGACGTTCTGACCGGTAAGTTGATTCTTTAACTCCATCGTCACAATGGGTAGTCCGTTCAGAAACAACCCCATATCGATCGAGTTCTCATTCTGATTGGAGTAGTGGAGTTGTCTCATCACCGTGAATCGGTTGGATTGAAACAACTTCAGATGTTCTGGGTTGAGGTCACTCTTGGGTTCGAAGTAACAGAGATTGAGGTATACCCCTCGATCAACTACTGGATTTCTTAGAACATCAACGATTCCTCTTTTGGAGACTTCTGAAGAGATTCGACTGAGGATCTTGTTCTCAGTATCAAGGTCATAGATCTCTGTTAGACGTCCCCACTTTTCGGGTTGAGTCGTTTTGATGAAATCAATGACTTGGTCTTTGATTAAACACAGAGATCGATCGTATTCATGGAAGTCCGTAGATGTATACCCAACAGAACACATGTACTTCTCAATATGTTCTTCGAACTTCTCTTCGGTAGGACTGAGACCACTCATATCATGTCCTCAGTGACTCGAACCTTACCCGTCACCACAGAAGAGATGAGAGATTGACGGTATTCTTTAATAAGAGTTTTACGTCGTTCTTCATGTTGGATTTCGTGATCTATTTTTTTGATATTGAGGTCAATAAAATTAACTATCTTTTTTTGTTCATCTATTGATGGAATGACGATACCAATATCAACTAGTTCAGACGAATTAATTGCTGGATAACTTACCCCATAGGAATTACTAATTACTTCCGACACAAACCATTCTGACCTTACCGAATAAGACAAAAATCTCTGATCAACTAATCCTGTATTATCTCGGAGAACACAAAATCCTGTAGAACAAATCACGTTATCTAGATTAGGAACAACACCGATGGACCTTAGGTAAGTTCGAACTGTTGACACAATCACATCATTAGGTCTTACCACCCGTCTTGCTCGAGAAGGACTTTCTGAAAAACTAGTTTTATCACTAATACTTATTCCTTCGACGTAATTTACATCACCTATTTCAATATAATTAAACTCATAATCTGGTTCTGTATTTTCGGAAAGAGTTTCCTGATTGTAGGAAACCAAGTATTTCAACCTTTTTAGGTACCAGTGTCTCGGTATCTCCCCAATCCACTCAACACCACTGTCCTTCATCTCGACATTGGGATCGAGACCTTTGGTGACACACTGATTAATCAGTGAAGTTCGTTGTTCTTTGAGGAGTTCGATCTTCTTCTGAATCTTCTCGACCAAGGAGTCGATATGTTCGGTCTTCTTGTCGAGGTAACGGGAGATGAGATGTTGTTCTTTAATGGGAGGAAATGGGAAGTGTATTTCACTCCACATATTCCAACGGAAATCCGTAGTTCGTTCTCTAATACTTCTTGCTAAAGATTCAATTTTTCCCGTTTTAGACATTTCTCGAAGTAAGTAATTAATATATCTAAGATCAACTCTCTGATCAGGTTCTATCACGGTGTAAACTGGTGTGGATTTACCTCTTGAGTCAGAAATACCAATAGCACCCTCAAACCCGTCCATTTCATGAACCACCAAATCTCCCGGTCTAATTTGCTGGTAACCATGTTCTTTGATTGAGTTTGTAAAACCACCTTCTCGTCTGTTTTTTCTAAGTGTTACCACCCCATCCCTAAAACAGGTCACTACTTCGTCGTCATCGTCAAAAGGTCGAGTTACTCGATTCAGTTTGTATTTAGGTTTTACTGTCTGCCAATGTGACGGTATTTCACCAACCCAGTCGATTTCAGAAGGTTTATATCTTTGATACCTAGTCAAGGGTTATCTCCACAGATAACTGTTTTATCTCGTCTTCGAGTAAATTTAGATCCTGTGAAATATCTTCCAGACTTCTGAGTGGAGTAAATTTATAGAAATACTTCGTGAAGTTGATCTCATACCCAACCTTGTCCTTAGACCGATCCATCCAAGAATCCGGAAGATGAGGATTCACTTCCCTGTCATAGTAATCATCTATAGAGTCACTTAGAGGAACTCTCTCACTGTCACGTTTTGAAGTATCTGGTTTGGGATTTCCTTTTTTATCTGTTTTAGTCTTTCCATTTTCGATCAATGGTTGTTCAACAACGACCTTTGTATATCCGAAGAAGTTATTGGGATAAATTTTACAAAACTCATCTTCTTTGTTATCTCCATAGATCCTGATCAACTCTCCAATTTGTTGGTCGGAGATGACCTTTCCTTTGTCTCCAAGATTTTTCTTCATCGAAGACCAGAAAGAGGACCCATCGATGAGTTGAACCTGTCCCTTCCTGTCATCAGATTTTTTGTTAGTAACGATCCAGATATAAGTGGTGATCCCTGTATTGAAAAACATACGGTCTGGAAGTGAAACAATACATTCCAACCAATCGTTCTCTATGATCCACTTACGGATCTCAGACTCCCCACTACCAGCATCTCCGGTAAAGAGTGGTGACCCATTAAATACAAGACCTATACGAGACCCTTCGGGGTTCATTTTGTTAATCAGATGTTGGAGGAACAAAAGTGACCCATCAGAAGATCTTGGAGTTCCCACAAAAAACCGTCCGTTGGGATCTTTTGTCTCCTCATCAACGAACTCCTTCTCAGACTTCCAACTCACTCCAAATGGAGGGTTAGTGATCATGTAATCGAACTTACGACCCTGAAATTGATCTTCTGAGATTGAGGAGAGTGGTCCTCGGATGTTCTCTGGGTTCTCGTCCATCATCAGGAGGTCGGACTTACAGATGGAGTAAGTCACGTCATTGAGTTCTTGACCATAAAGGTCAATTTTGAGATTTGGATTAACGTTTTCATGAACCCAATCCTTACCAATGGTCAACATTCCACCTGTACCACAACAGGGATCAAACACTGACCGGATCTTCCCTTCACCCTGAAGGTTTTCTTTATCACCACCGAAAACAAAGGAAACGAGTAGTTTCACAACGTCACGGGGTGTGAAATGGTCTCCACTCTCTTCGTTGGACATCTCAGAGAACTTTCTTAGGAGTTCTTCATAGACCGACCCCATCTGATGGTTATCGATTTTGTTCGGATGGAGATCAAACTCAGTAAACTTGTCGATCAACAGGTACAGTCGTTTGTTCTTATGGAGTTTCTCGACCAGAGGACTAATGGAGAAGTTCTCTATGATATCCAAGACGTTCTGGGAGTACCCCTGAACGTAGTTATTGAAGTTCATCAGAACATTGGTCGGGTCACTCTTGATTCGAGAGAGGTCAAACTTAGAGGTATTGAAGAACGGTGACCCGATTTGTCTTGAAATTACTGGATATGGGTCAGAAATTTGGTCTTTGTACTTGGTATATAGATTGTAAACCTCGTCTTTCTTGGGTTCGAGAACACAATCTAGACGTCTCATCACAACAAAAGGAAGAATTACCCGTCCATATTCAGAGGGTTTGAAAAGTCCACGAAGGACGTCATCAGCTGAAGACCAGATTAGGGATGATAAATTGGTAGTTTGAGTCATTAAAGTAATCCTCCTTTTACTCATTATACTCATTATACTCATTATACTCATTATACTTATTTGAATTGTATCTAGAAGATTCCTGTGGAGAACATCGATAAACCGGGTTCTTGTCCATGAGACGAGGGTTGAGGAACAGTGGTGAGTTAATCCTAACTACGTCTAAGAAGGTTTTTAGGAATTAATAGTAACTATTGGGTCAACGAACTAATGTTCTTATTCACACTCTCTCTTATGAATACAGAGATCGGTACACCTACTGACTCAGATATCCTTTTGACCTGAGTCTTCCAGTCCCTCTCACATCTCACTATAAAACAGTCGTTTTTGGTATTCGGTTTTGTTTTACCTTTGGTTTTACAACTCATTTAGTACTTTCCTCTCATATTGGTTTCCCATCGTTTGATCCCCTCTCTTGTGAAATGTCGAATCAAATCTGATCTACTCCAATTCTGTTGGATACATTTCGAATCGAGTTCTAGGATCTTATCGATATGTTGTTCTATTACTTGTTCGAATCGAATGTTTACTGGTTTGGTATATCTTTTCATATCTTATTTTTTATTTTCATCCTTTGTATTTCAAGTTGGTTCTTTTCACTGATCTTGATGAGTTGATCAAGTTTCTCTTCAATCCCGTCGAGTGATTTGGATTGAAGAGACACTGTGTAAATCATGTATCCCAAACTCATTAGGGATTTACTAATCGTTGTGTCTTTAATTTTCCTTGTTAAGAGTTTTAATCGACCAATAAGTACTGTGGTAGATATCTTTCCTATCGAGATCTCAATTAATTCTTGTTTTGTATCTTCATCCAGTTTTTCAAACTCATTACTGGATCTGTCGAATTGTTTTAGTGATTTCATATTGGTATTTATATCCTTAGTTACATTGTTAGTACTTTTCTTTAGACATTACTCAATTATTACGACATCCGTAAATGTCATTTTCTGTAAGAAATAATTATCGGGTTTACCGTAGTCGAAGTTGATCTACACCGTTTCTGGATTCGAAAATACGTTCATCCGTCTCTTTATGAACGTGTTTTTCTCATCAATACAATCACTATTTCGTTCTCTTATCTCTTTAGTGAGATAATTGATTAATTCCTGTTTTTCTCGAACAGGTTGTATATCCGAAGATACAATCTTATTATTCGACTCAATACAATCGTTAATGGATTCGATCATTCTTCCATTTGAGACATGAATAGGGGTTTCAATTATGAAATGAGAATGATTTCGACTCTTACCTTTTTCAATAAAAACTAGTCGGTTTAACCTAGTTCGATCATTTAGTCCTAACTTTTTTTCCAATTTTCTCAAGAATCGTTTGTTAACTTTCTCTAACAACAACCTTGTGTTGAAACCCCTATTAAACCCAAGACTATCTGTAAAGTGATAGGTAACGAACATCCCTCTGTGTAAGTTAAAATTAGTCTGTAACCATCTAGATGTTTGTTCTTGAGTTTGATTTTGTATATACATAGATTTATTTATACAAATTGGACTCTTAGATTGTATAAACAATGAAAATAGTTAGGTTATTTATCCTTGTATTAATACCCCCATGAAATGACATCCCTAGACCCCAATAAAATCAACACCTTAGAGACATCCAAAAGTGGTGTATTAAACATTAGATTAATACACTGGTATTTCACTAGGTCTGATTAGTCAAAAGTGTGGTATTTGAGAGACATCTTGGACATCTTGATTGGATACTGTCTATTTCTTAACTCTTGTACTCGAGTATCTCGTTGATTCTTTCTTTTTAGGATGGAATGAACCGATTGAGGTAACCATTTCTTACCTCTTTGTGTGGGAATACCCCATTGATTCATCTTACTACTGATCTTTCGATACCCTAATCCTTCATTAGTATGAAGATATGTGACTAACTGATGGATTACTTGTTGTTTCTTAGAGTAGGTCTGGTGATGTGTGAGGTTGTTTGATTGAATCTCTATGGTGAATTCTAAGTGTGGGATTGTTCCTTGAAAAACCCCACTACTCAAAACTATTCCACCGTCACAGACTTTGCAAGGTTCCTGGGTTGATCCACGTCCGTTCCTTTAATAACAGCCACGTGGTATGACAGCAGCTGTAGTGGGATGGTATAAACAATAGGCGCAATCACATCATCAATTTCTGATACGCGGATAAGGCTCAGCCCATCCATTTCTTCAAACGCTGCCTTTTTGTCTGCAAACACAAACAGTTTGCCGCCACGTGCTTGTACTTCTTGTAAATTGGATTTTAACTTTTCAAGCAAGTCATTGTTTGGCGCCACCGCCACTACGGGCATTTGGTCATCTACTAAAGCTAATGGCCCATGTTTTAATTCGCCTGCTGGGTAAGCTTCTGCATGAATATATGAAATTTCTTTGAGTTTTAAGGCACCTTCCATCGCCACGGGGTATTGTTCCCCTCGCCCTAAAAATAACGCGTGATTCTTGTCTTCGAATTGTTCGGCGAATCGTACAATCTCTGGCTCTAATCTAAGCACCTCGGCTACTTTTTCAGGCAACACTTCTAACTGCCTAACTATTTCTGTTTCTTGTTTATTCGTTAATTTGTGGTGTTTGCCCAGCGCTATTACTAGCATTAATAAAGAAGCCAATTGTGTCGTAAATGCTTTTGTTGATGCCACACCTATTTCTGGGCCAGCTTTTGTCATCAAATGCCACTCAGACTCCCTTACAAGCGAGCTTTCTGGCACATTACAAATGGCCAACGTATGTGCATAACCTAGATCGCCTGAGGCTTGTAGCGCGGCCAACGTATCTGCCGTTTCACCAGATTGTGAAATGGTGACGAATAATGTTTTTTTGTTAACGACGTGTGGTCTGTATCTAAATTCACTGGCCACTTCTATATGACAAGGTAAACCGGCTAATGATTCCAACCAATACTTGGCTACTAGCCCCGCATGAAAACTGGTTCCACACGCTACAATTTGTACTTCTTCTATTGTTTTAAATGCCTCATTAGCCTGCGCGCCAAAACAGCTGTCTAGTAGTCGGCCATCGCTAATGCGGCCTTCAATTGTGTTTTTTAATACAGCAGCTTGTTCAAATATTTCCTTTTGCATGTAGTGGCGGTAACGCCCTAAGCCAATATTATCTGCCTTTAATTCGGTTTCATTAATCGGCCTTGTGACTACATTACCGGATGCGTCGTATATCGTTAAGCCAGCCAATGTAATATCTGCCACATCACCGTCTTCTAGATATATAAACTTTTTCGCTTCGCCTAATAGGGCAAATACATCAGATGCAATAAAGTACTCATCATCGCCTAAGCCAATAACAAGAGGGCTGCCTTTACGTGCTGCAATTAATCTGTTTTGATTACCCTTTTCAATAACGCCTAATGCATAAGCACCGTCGAGTTTTTTAATGGTGCTTTGTACCGCAGCCAACAAGTCACCTGAAGGTTTCCATTGGTCATATACCGCATGAACAATGACCTCTGTATCCGTCTCAGAGTCAAATTCATGACCTTGTTCTAGCTGTTGCTTTCTCAACACTTCGTGATTTTCGATAATGCCGTTATGAACTAATCCAATTTCATTACAAAGGTGGGGGTGAGCGTTGTTTTCTGAAGGTACGCCATGCGTTGCCCATCGGGTGTGTGAGATACCACAAACACCTGACAAAGGCTGCTCATTTATTAATGCTTCTACATTCTTAACTTTGCCTTTAGCTCGCCTGCGTTGGACATCGCCATTATTATCTATAATTGCGACGCCAGCGGAATCATAGCCTCTATATTCCAGACGCTTTAGACCCTGTATTAGTACGTTAGTTATATCTCTTTTCGCTAGTGCACCGACTATTCCGCACATATCAATCCTTTGTTGGTTTCTTCCAACCCTTGAGGGTCATTTGTTTAGATCGTGAAAGGGTTAATTCCCCTTCAGGGGCCTCTTTCGTTAATGTTGTCCCAGCACCAACGGTGGCACCCTTTCTAACGACAACAGGCGCTACTAGTTGAGTGTCTGAGCCAATAAATACATCGTCTTCGATAACCGTCTTAAATTTATTAACCCCGTCATAATTGCACGTTATTGTCCCTGCGCCAATATTTACATTTTCGCCAATTTCAGCATCACCAATATAACTTAAATGGCTTATTTTAGAACCATCGCCAATCGTCGTTTTCTTAACTTCAACAAAATTACCAATATGAACGTCATTATTGAGTACAGCACCTGGCCTAATACGAGCAAACGGGCCTACTGAACTATTTTTACCGATTGAACAGCTCTCTAGCACACTATTTGGTTTTACAACTCCATTCTCCTCAATGCTTACGTCTTGTAACACACAATTTGCACCAATTTGAACGCCGGCTGCTAATTTAACATGTCCTTCAAAAACACAATTTACATCAATGAATATGTCCTGTCCTTGTATCTCTAATTCACCTCTAATATCTATTCTATTGGCATCAGCAAGGGTTACCCCTTCGTCCATTAACTTGTTAGCTTGTTGTCGCTGATAATATCTTTCAATCACGTTTAACTCTCTTTTAGAGTTAACGCCCATCACTTCATATTCGGAATCCGGCGATACTGTTTCCACAACCACATTGTCACTAACCGCCATTTCAATAATGTCAGTTAAATAAAACTCACCTTGTGCATTATTGCTTTGTAAATTAGACAACCATTTTTTAAGTTGCTTACCATTAACTGCTAGTATGCCTGTATTTACTTCTTGAACGAGCAATTGCGATGCATTAGCATCTTTTTGTTCTACGATACATTTTACGACATTATCTTCGCGAATTATTCGTCCATACCCTGTTGGGTTAGCTAAGGTGACGGTTAATAACGCCATTACCTTATCATTCACTTTATCAACTAATCTCTCTAACGTCTTAGTGTTGGTTAGGGGAACATCTCCATACAAGATAAGCGCTGTATCTTGATCCTCTATTTCAGATTCCGCTTGTTGAACAGCATGGCCCGTACCCAACTGTTCAACTTGTTCTACCCAAGTGATTGCTGAGTCGTTAATTTGGCGCTTTACCTCTTCGCCACCATGGCCGTATATTACAATGATTTCCCCACCAAAACCTGAGCCTGCTTCAATCACTCGCTCTAGCATGGACTTTCCAGCAATCTGGTGTAAAACCTTCGGCATATTGGAGTTCATTCTCGTTCCTTTGCCGGCAGCGAGAATTACTGTTTTTAAACTCATAAAGCTTTTTCCTTAAAATTTTATGTACTAATTTTAGCAGGTAAAAAAAAGCCCGCACATATGCGGGCTTTTAAGTATAACAAACTGTTACTACCTTGTTTTACGTAAACGTCCTATTGCTTGTAATTGTGCAGCAGCCTCAGCCAGTTCCGCTTGAGCTTTAGCAAAATCAATATCAGACTCTCGGTTAGCTAATGCCTCTTCTGCATTTTTCTTAGCTTCTAATGCTTTAGCTTCATCTAAGTCATCTGCTCTAATTGCCGTGTCAGCTAACACTGTCACTACGTGGGGCTGAACTTCCAAAATACCACCAGAAATAAAGAAATCCAACTCTTCTTTGCCAGTGTCTAATCGAACTTCACCTGGTTTTAAACGCGTTACTAACGGAGCGTGGCGAGGTGCAATACCTAACTCGCCCAATTCACCCGGCGCATACACCATTTCAGCAAGCCCAGAAAAAATCGACTCTTCTGCACTTACTATGTCTACGTGTATTGTCATGCTCATTTTAGACCCTTATTAATTAAGCTGCTTCTTTAGAATGCTTTTCAAGCACTTCTTCGATTGTTCCATTCATATAGAATGCTTGCTCAGGTATATGGTCATACTCACCATTCACAATGCCTTTAAAGCCAGCAATGGTATCTTTAAGTGATACGTATTTACCAGGAGAGCCAGTGAACACTTCAGCAACGAAAAACGGTTGCGATAAGAAACGTTGAATTTTACGTGCACGCGATACAGACATTTTATCTTCTTCAGATAATTCATCCATACCCAAAATAGCAATAATATCGCGTAACTCTTTATAGCGTTGTAGTGTGCCTTGAACATCACGAGCAACGTTGTAGTGCTCTTCACCAATCACTAGAGGATCTAACTGACGGCTTGTTGAGTCCAATGGATCCACCGCAGGGTAAATACCCAATTCAGCGATTTGACGTGACAACACAACGGTCGCATCCAAGTGAGCAAATGTTGTAGCAGGTGATGGATCGGTCAAATCATCCGCAGGAACATATACCGCTTGAATAGACGTAATAGATCCTTCACGTGTCGATGTAATACGCTCTTGGAACACACCCATTTCTTCAGCCAGGTTAGGTTGGTAACCCACAGCTGATGGCATACGGCCTAATAGCGCTGATACTTCTGTTCCAGCCAATGTATAACGGTAAATGTTATCGATAAACAATAAAACGTCACTGCCATCTGCTCGGAATTTTTCTGCCATTGTTAAACCTGTTAAGGCAACACGCAGTCTATTTCCTGGAGGCTCATTCATTTGTCCGTAAACCAACGATACTTTGTCGATAACGTTTGAATCCGTCATTTCGTGATAAAAATCATTCCCTTCACGTGTACGCTCGCCCACACCAGCAAATACTGAATAACCACTGTGCTCAATCGCGATGTTACGGATAAGCTCCATCATGTTTACAGTTTTGCCCACACCAGCACCACCAAACAAACCAACTTTACCGCCTTTAGCGAATGGGCATACTAAGTCGATCACCTTAATGCCTGTTTCAAGAATTTCACTTGAGTTAGACTGCTCTTCATATGTTGGCGCTTTACGATGGATACCCCAACGCTCTTCTTCACCAATTGGGCCTTTCTCATCAATAGGCTCACCTAGAACGTTCATGATACGTCCAAGTGTTTTAGTACCCACTGGTACTTGAATGGTGTCGCCTGTGTTGCTTACTTCTAAGCCACGCCTAACACCATCAGTAGTACCCATCGCAATACAACGAACCACGCCGTCGCCAATCTGCTGTTGTACTTCTAACGTTAAATCAACATTAGCAACGCGAAGTGCGTCATATACATTTGGTATAGAATCGCGTGGGTATTCCACGTCAACAACCGCGCCAATAATTTGAACGATAACACCTGAGCTCATATCAGTTCCTCAATAGTCTTAATTTAAATTCTTTATTAAACCGCTGCTGCACCAGCAACGATCTCCGATAATTCTTGTGTAATTGATGCCTGTCTAGCTTTGTTATAAATTAGCTGTAATTCATCAATTAATGTACCTGCATTGTCCGATGCACTTTTCATAGCAACCATTCGAGCAGCTTGTTCACACGCATTGTTTTCAAGAACGCCTTGGTAAACCAATGATTCTATGTAGCGAATCAACAGTTGGTCCAACACGTCTTTCGCATCAGGCTCATAGATATAATCCCAATGATGCGTTAATTCGTCTTCTAATTCTTCTGTATAAACCGGCAATAATTGTACAATTTCAGGTGACTGCGTCATTGTATTAACATAGTCGTTATGGGCTATGTAAAAACGATCAATCTTGCCTTCGTCGTATGCTGTTAGCATGGTTTTAACAACACCAATAATGTCATCAATAGAAGGTGTTTCACCAAGATGTGTCACTGTACCTAGTACTTCACCACCTAACCGTCCCAAAAAGCCTTCGCCTTTTGAGCCAATAGATGCCATTGTTACCTCAATACCTTCATCGTCCCAAGTTTTAAGTTGCCCTAAAAACTTACGGAATAAATTTGAGTTTAAACCGCCACATAAACCACGATCACTGCTGATAAGAATAATACCAACGCGTTTTACTTCTCTTTCAGCTAAATACGCATGCTTATACTCTGAACTCGCTTGTGCAAGATGACGTATTACTTGACTCATCTTCTTTGCATAAGGGCGTGCTGCTAAAACACGCTCTTGAGTTTTGCGCATTTTACTTGCAGCAACCATTTCCATCGCACGCGTAATCTTCTGTGTACTTTGTACACTCGCGATTTTGGTTTTTATCTCTTTTCCGACTGCCATAACGTTATCCGTTTACCAAGTTTGAGTCTTTTTAAACTCTTCGATAGATGCTCTCAATTCAGCAATGATGTCGTCGTTGTAATTACCTTCTGGACCAATAGAGGCAACTAGTTCTGCTTTCTCTCTTTCCATATAGCTATGTAAGGCGCCTTCAAAAGCCAGTACATTTTCTACATCTAGATCATCAATAAAGCCTTCGTTAGCAGCAAATAATGAAATAGACATTTGCGGAACACTTAATGGCGCATATTGGTTTTGCTTCATTAATTCTGTTACACGAATACCACGATCAATTTGTGCTTTAGTTGCTGCATCTAGATCTGATGCGAACTGAGCAAACGCAGCTAATTCACGATACTGGGCCAAATCGAGACGTGTACCACCGCCCAATTTTTTAACTGATTTAGTTTGTGCTGCACCACCTACTCGTGACACGGACAAACCAGCATTTACAGCAGGACGAATACCCGCATTAAATAAGTCAGTTTCAAGGAAGATCTGACCGTCTGTAATTGAAATTACGTTAGTTGGAACGAACGCTGATACGTCACCCGCTTGCGTTTCAATAATAGGTAACGCAGTTAAAGAACCTGTTTTACCTTTTACTTTACCGTTTGTAAGCTTTTCTACTTCATCAACGTTAATACGCGCAGCACGTTCTAGTAATCTTGAGTGAATGTAGAAGACGTCACCAGGGTATGCTTCACGGCCTGGAGGACGACGAAGCAACAATGAAATTTGACGATATGCCCAGGCTTGTTTTGTTAAATCATCATAAATGATTAACGCATCTTCACCTTTATCACGGAAGTACTCACCCATTGCACAACCAGCGTATGGCGCAATAAATTGTAGGGCAGGAGAGTCAGCAGCACCGGCGTTAACCACAATGGTGTGATCCATCGCGCCATGCTCTTCAAGCTTTCTTACCACGTTTGAAATTGATGATTGTTTTTGACCAATCGCAACATAGATACATTTAATGCCTGTACCTTTTTGGTTGATGATGGCGTCAATCGCAATCGCTGTTTTACCTGTTTGTCTGTCACCAATGATTAATTCACGTTGGCCACGTCCAAGTGGAATCATCGCATCAATTGACTTTAGGCCTGTTTGTACCGGCTCATCTACTGATTGGCGAGAGATAACACCCGGCGCAATACGTTCAACTGGTGATGATGATTCAGCCTCTATAGCACCTTTACCGTCAATAGGAACACCTAGCGCATCTACAACACGACCCAGCAGTGCTTCGCCAGTAGGCACTTCTAAAATACGACCCGTACATTTTACGCTGTCGCCTTCTGAAAGATGCAAATAAGAGCCCATAATAACGACACCCACTGAATCTCTTTCTAAGTTAAGCGCCATACCAAATGTTCCGCCTGGGAACTCTAGCATTTCACCTTGCATGGCATCTGATAAGCCATGAACTCGAGCAATACCGTCTGTTAGCGAAACAATAGTGCCTTCTGATTTCGCCTCTACGTCTGCATCGAAGTTTTCAATTTTTTTCTTGATAAGATTACTTATCTCGGATGGATTTAGTTGCATCGTTTTTACCTTTGCTATTTTAGCTTGTTAGCTAATTGTTGAATCTGTCCACTCAAAGAGCCGTCAATTACTTTATCGCCCGCACGAATAATCATGCCGCCGACCAAGCTTGAATCCTCTTCAACACTTATTTTTACTTGTTTACCGAACGAGCTGGATAAGGATTTAGTTAACCCATCTTTATCACTATCTGACATCGGAAAGGCTGATGTAACTTTGACATCAATCATTCCAGTTTTTTCAGCTTTCTTAACTTCAAACTGCTCGCAAAGTTCGCCAGCTATTTCTAAACGGTTATTTTTAATAAGTAACTTAATTAAATTTTGGCCGTTATCATCCATTTGCCCCTTACAAATATCTATCATCGCCTCTTGGAGCGCTTCTTTAGATACCTTTGGGTTGTCTGAAATTTTCTTTAAAAGCTCATCAGATGTCACTTGTTTTAAAAAACCAAGCATGTCTGACCATTGGTCCAATTGACCCTTTTCTTCCGCCATTAAGAATACGGCTTCCGCATAAGGTCTTGCCAATGCTGCTAATTCAGCCATTAGGCTGCGCCCAACTTGCTGCTGATATCATTAATGATCTTCTTATGCTTAGTCGCATTAATTTCACTCTTAATGATTTGCTCGGCTGCTGCTATCGCTAATGATGACACTTCTTCGCGCAACGCTTCACGAGCACCGGCTACTTCCTGCTCAATCTCAGCTTCAGCACCTTTTTTAACTTTAGCTGCCTCTTCTGTCGCCTTACCTTTTGCTTCCTCTACCATTTCTCCAGCACGTACATTTGCTAGATTAATTATATCGGATGCTTCTGCACGGGCCTCTTGTAACACTTCAATAGCACGTTTTTCTGCTAATTCATGTTCTTTTTGACCGCGTTCACCAGCTGCTAAACCTTCAGCAATTTTGTTTTTTCGTTCTTCCATAGCTGCCATTAATGGCGGCCATACATATTTCATGCAGAACCAAACGAATATAAAAAACGCTATTGTTTGACCTATTAGGGTTGCATTAATATTCATTATTAAACCTTACGTTATGGTTAATGTTTCATTTACCTTGTTACTTAACCAACAACCGCAAATAAAATGTACATAGCAATACCAACAGCAATCATTGGAACCGCATCAATCAGACCCATAATGATAAAGAACTGTGTGCGTAATAATGGAATAAGTTCAGGCTGACGTGCAGCACCTTCCATAAAACGCCCGCCCAGCATGCCAATACCAATAGCTGCACCGATCGCACCCATACCCATTAATAAAGCGCCTGCTAAATAAATTAAACCTAAGTCTTCCATTGTTATCTCCTGTTGAGTTTACTAATTAATAAAAAAATTAATGACTTTCTTCATGCGCCATACTGAGGTACACGATTGTTAATGTCATGAAAATAAATGCTTGCAATATGACTATTAGAATATGGAATATCGCCCATGGTACGGACAATGTCCATTGCAGACCAAATGGTAACATTGCAATCAGAATAAAGATCATCTCTCCAGCATACATATTACCGAACAAACGTAATGCTAATGAAATAGGCTTAGAAATTAAACTAACTAATTCTAAAAATAAGTTAAATGGCATCAAAAATTTTGGGAATGGATGAAAAGCTAATTCCGCAAAGAAACCACCAGGGCCTTTTACTTTGATGCTGTAGAAGATAATCAAGAAGAACACACCAAACGCCATAGCGAAAGTCATGTTCGGATCAGTTGTTGGTACCACCTTAAGATAGGGTATTCCAATTAACTGACCTAGATGAGGAATGTAGTCAACCGGCACTAAATCCATCGTATTCATTAAGACTATCCAAACGAAGATAGTTAGTGACAAGGGTGCAATTAATGGATTTTTACCATTAAAGCTGTCCTTCACACTATCGTCTATAAACTCTAATATCATTTCAACAAAGTTTTGCAGCCCACTTGGCACGCCCGTTGTCGGCGATGTTGCTGCTTTTTTGAAAAAATACAGAAACAAGCAACCCAAAAGAATTGACACACCTAATGTATCTATATTTAGTGCCCAAAAACCCATCTCTTTTGCCGCATCTGCACCATGGGCAATACCCCATGATCCATCAGGATGTTGACCATACGTTAAGTTGGTCAAATGATGTTTAATATATTCTGATGATGTAAGGTTTTCGCCTGACATAAGTCTCTCTTTTAGTCTTTTATTTTATAGCCACCAAATGAAAACCCAATTTGGCCCGCTATTAATCCAATCATCATGGGAAGCGGCATTAACTTCAGCCATACAAATCCCAACCCGAATAACGCAATAGAAACAAACAAACGCTCTATTGCACCAATGTATATATATAAATTCCCGCTTTGGTTACCTTCAGACATTTTCTTTACTGCCTGATTTACTCTTAGTAACATCACTAATGAGACCGCTAGTGAAATGCCACCTCCATATAAAAGCGCCCTGAAATCAAACGATTCTACGTTAAGCAATCCAGCAACTGTCGCTGCCAATAAAACCATTGCAGCTTGATAACCTATTATTTTTAATTGAGCAGCCAATGTTTAAACTTTATCTTTTGCTCAAGTTATCCGACTAATTATAAATTTGCTGCAGCGCACAGTCAAGATTATTTTAAATGCTCCAACACACCTTCAAGCTCATCTAATGATGAGTAATGTATGACAATTTTGCCCACACCTGTCTTTGCATGGCTTATAGACACCTTTGCTCCCAGCTTTTCAGAAATATTCTGCTGTAGAATTTCCACATCGGGATCTTTCGATGGCTTTTCCGTTTGTTCTGGAACGCCTTTTAGCATTTGCTTAACCAAAGCCTCCGTTGCGCGTACGGACAACCCTTTTTTAAACACCTTGTTTGCTGCTACTAATTGCGCTTCCTCTGGCAGCGCTAATATAGCTCGCCCATGCCCCATTTCAACTTGGCCACTGCGAAGCATATTTTTCACATCTTGAGTCAAATCGAGCAACCGTAATAAATTACTGACCGCCACCCGTGACCGACCAACCGCATCTGCCGCTTGTTGATGCGTCAACTCAAACTCATTAATTAAACGCAGCAACGCCTCAGATTCATCCAAGGGATTCAAGTCCTCACGCTGAATATTTTCTATCAGCGATATTGCTATTGCAGAACGGTCATCAACGTCATTGATAACGACAGCTACGTCTTGCAGGCCTGCAATTTGGGCAGCTCGCCAGCGCCTTTCGCCAGCCAATATTTCGTAACTATTATCGCCAACAGGCCTAACCACAATCGGCTGAATCAAGCCCTGAGCGCTGATTGAATCTGCCAGCTCTTGCAACAACTCAGCATCAAATTCAGTTCTTGGTTGGTATTTTCCACGCTGCAATAAATCAATAGGTAACGTGCTAGCAGGTTTTTTACTACCGCCGCTAGACGGCTGACTTAGCAACGCATCCAACCCTCTACCTAACCCCCTTGTTTTAGCCATAATCTATGTCCTAGTAATATTTTGCGTCTAATTCTCGTGCAAGCGCCATATAAGCCTGCGCACCACGTGAACTCTTATCATATATGATTGCCGGCAACCCAAAGCTTGGCGCTTCTGCCAACCGTATGTTTCTAGGCACTACCGTACTAAAAATCTTGTCCGGAAAGTGTGATTGTAGCTGCTCACTGACTTCGCGCGTTAACCGGCTACGACCGTCAAACATGGTTCTCAACAAACCTTCTAGCTTCAACCCTTTATTGACCGACTCTCGCACTTGCTTCAGGGTGTCCATTAATGAAGACAAACCTTCCAGTGCAAAATATTCACACTGCATGGGTACTAACACACTATCTGCCGCCACTAACGCATTAATGGTCAGCATGTTCATGGAAGGTGGGCAGTCTATAAAAATGTAATCGTACTCAGCCGCCAAACGCCTAATCGCTTGCTTTAATCGGCTTTCTCTATCGTCAACATCTAGCAAATGCACCTCTGCACCGGCAAGATCCATGTTACTGGGCAATACATCATGGCGAATTTTCTCTGGCGAAATAACTGCCTTTTTTGGATCACAACCTTCTAACAACACATCATAACAAGACAACTCAACCTCTTGTTTATTGACACCAGAGCCCATCGTCGCATTACCCTGTGGATCCATATCCACTAATAATACGCGCCTATCTAACTCAGCCATTGATGCCGCTAAATTGATACTCGTTGTTGTTTTCCCAACCCCGCCTTTTTGATTCGCGATCGCTATGATTTTTGCCACTCTATATACCTTATGTATTTTTGTTCGTGCCGCTACTTAGCCGTATAAATCACTAAGTTACGCGTTGCATCTAGGCCTGCGATGTTAAGCGCTTTAACTTCATCAAATTGAAAATCATCTCGAACCAATTCGTCCGTTTCTTTTGATTTCATGGCCAGCAATTTACCACCATCCAACAACAAATGCCGTGTTTTTGTTAACAGATTGGGTAACGCTGACAATGCGCGAGCAATTACCGTATCAAATTTTTGTTCTGGATTATAATTCTCAACACGTTCATGCAGTGGCTCAACATTTTTTAAACCCAACTCAATACACACCTGCTGAATAAACCGAGTTTTCTTTGAATTGCTATCCAACAACACAAATTCTACTTCTGGCTTAGCAATGGCTAATGGCAAGCCGGGTAAGCCGGCACCTGTTCCAACATCAATACACCGCTTACCGTGCAAAAAAGGCAATACACTCAAGCTGTCCAGTAAATGCAGGCTAACCATTTCCTCTGGCTCTTTAATGGCGGACAAGTTATATACCCTGTTCCACTTCACCATCAACTGTAAAAACGCCATTAGTTGCTCAATTTGACTTGGCCGCATCACTAATGACGCATCACTGATACCGCGCTCTAGTTGAGCCTTATGAAGTTCATTAAACACGACAGCTAAGCGCTTTTCTTTTTCATATGAACCAACAGCAGGGATACCGCAGCTGGCGTAACCCCTTGGATACGGCCAGCTTGACCCAATGTCTCAGGTCGGTGCTTGTCGAGTTTTTCTACAACCTCAGACGACAACCCCGGTACTTGTTGAAAACTCATTTGTGGGGGCAACGCCATGTCTTCGTAGCGTAATGATCTTGCAATTTCTGTTTGCTGGCGCTCAATATAACCCGCATATTTAGCTTGAATTTGGACCTGTTCAGTAACCGACACATCATCAACTTCACTTTCAAGACCAGATAAATTTGCAATGTTGTCGTACGTCACTTCTGGACGTCTAAGCAAATCTAATAAATTCGCCTCACGTTGTAATGGCGCTTTTAAAAAGGCGCTTGCTTCATCGGCTGGTTGCGAATCTGGTCGTATCCAGGTTGATTTCAAACGAGCCTGCTCTTTCTCAACAGCTTCCTTCTTAGCACTAAAAGCGCGCCACTGCTTCTCACCAACTAAACCCATTCCATAGCCAATTTCAGTTAACCGAAGATCGGCATTATCTTCACGAAGTAACAAGCGATATTCCGCACGACTTGTAAACATTCGGTAAGGCTCAAGCGTGCCATTCGTCACTAGGTCGTCGATCATCACACCAATATATGCCTCATCTCGGCGCGGACACCATGGCGCCAAATCTTTGGATTGTCGCGCAGCATTAAGGCCCGCTATCAAGCCCTGAGCCGCCGCTTCTTCATAGCCCGTTGTGCCGTTAATTTGGCCCGCAAAATACAAACCCGGCATGTGTTTCGTTTCTAGAGACGACTTAAGCCCTCTCGGATCGAAAAAGTCATATTCAATCGCGTAACCAGGGCGCACAATATGCGCGTTTTCAAATCCTTTAATCGTTTTAATAAACGCATACTGAATATCAAACGGCAAACTGGTTGAGATACCATTCGGGTAAACTTCTGTTGTTGTTAACCCTTCAGGCTCCACAAAAATTTGGTGAGAGTTTTTATCTGAAAAACGCATCACCTTGTCTTCTATCGATGGACAATAACGCGGCCCAACACCTTCAATTACACCCGTATACATGGGCGAACGATCTAATCCTGAACGAATAATATCGTGACCTTGCTCATTGGTTCGGGTGATGTAGCAAGAAATTTGCTCGGGATGATCCGCCACAGACCCCATAAAAGAAAACACCGGCAGCGGCGTATCGCCCGGCTGTTCCTCCATCACACTAAAATCAATGGTTCGCCCATCAATGCGCGGTGGCGTACCTGTTTTTAATCGATCAACACCAAAGGGCAGGGCGCGCAACCGTTCAGATAAGGCATTTGATGGCGCATCACCTGCACGACCCCCTTCATAATTCTCAAGGCCGATATGAATTCTTCCGCCCAAAAATGTGCCGACCGTTAACACCACGCTTGGCGCTTTGAACGTAAGACCCATTTGCGTCACAACGCCTTCAACTTTATTATTTTCAACAACAAGGTCCGACACAGTCTGTTGGAATAAACTTAGATTCTCTTGATTCTCTAAAACTTCTCGCACAGCATGCTTGTACAACAGCCGATCCGCTTGAGCACGGGTTGCGCGTACTGCAGGTCCTTTGCTGGAATTTAACGTACGGAATTGAATGCCGGCTTTGTCCGTTGCCTTAGCCATTAAACCGCCTAGCGCATCCACTTCTTTTACCAAGTGTCCTTTGCCAATGCCACCAATAGCCGGGTTGCAACTCATTTGACCTAACGTCTCAATGTTTTGCGTTAACAACAAGGTGCGAGCCCCTGTTCGAGCAGACGCTAACGCGGCTTCTGTGCCTGCGTGACCGCCTCCTACAATAATAACGTCAAACTTATTTGGATGTTCCATAACTGTAACCATTAGACATAAGCTGTTGATTTTAACATTTTTTCATGTATTTGGTTAATGCCTTCACAACAAGCCTCAATACTATTTGCTAAGATAAACACTTCTCTCAATAAATTAAGTAGATTCTGCCTATATGAAAAACCCTGTTGAAGATTTTTTAGAGCACGCAAATTCTGTTATTTTAGGCAAAGAACACACCATCAAACTGGCCTTAGCCTGTATTTTAGCGAAAGGGCATTTATTACTTGAAGATATCCCGGGCGTGGGGAAAACCACATTGGCTCATACCTTCTCCACCTTATTTGGATTGGAATTTCAACGCATTCAATTTACTAGCGACTTATTACCGGCCGACATTGTTGGCTCCAGCGTTTTTGACCGCGACAATAATAGCTTTGAGTTTCACCCTGGCCCCATTTTTTCATCTTTCATATTGGCTGATGAAATAAACCGTGCCACACCCAAAACACAAAGCGCTTTATTAGAAGCAATGGAAGAGCGTCAAGTTACCATTGAAAAAACCACCTATCCAATGGCTCAACCCTTTATTGTTTTTGCCACACAAAATCCGGGCCATCAAGTTGGTACGTTTCCGCTACCGGAATCACAATTAGATCGCTTTTTAATGCGCCTATCCATTGGCTACCCCGACGCAAGCTCAGAGAAAAAACTACTGGCGGGGCAAGATACCAAACAAATACTCAATGCCTTGAGCACCGCACTTTCATGCGAGCAACTACTGTCCCTTCAACAACAATGCCCTAACGTTCATGTGGCTGAGCCCCTCATTGCCTACGTACAAGCTTTGTTGGAATTTTCACGTACCTCACCTTTATTCTCTCAAGGCTTGTCCCCTAGAGGCGGTATTGGCTTGGTGCAATCCGCTAAAGCGTGGGCCCTTATGGATGGGCGAGACAGCGTATACCCCGAAGATATTCAGGCCGTTCTTAGCGCCACCACAGAACACCGGCTTGTACTTCAAGACTACACAACACGCGGACAAAGCGCCTCTCATGTTTTGTTGACCGAGGTTGCCATCCCGTAGTGTCACGGTTTAGATCACAAACTGATACTTGGGCCAAACTCAAAAAATACTGCAAACCAATTCGGCTCACCGTCTTTGTTACTGAACAAGGTGTTCCCAGCGCCATAGAACTAGATACCCTTGACGAACATAGCCATCATGTTGTGGTTTTTAATGACCGGCAAAATCCTGTTGCAACGGCTAGGTTGATTGCTAGCGGAAAGTTTGGCCGAATGGCCGTGCTAAAAAATTATCGAAGGCAGGGAATAGGCAATGAACTACTGCGGCTGATTAATCAGCAAGCTCGGCACTTAAAACTAGAACAATTAACTTGCCACGCACAGCTTTCAGCCGAGGGCTTTTATATTAAAAATGGGTTTATTCGACTGGGCGAACCTATGGATGAGGCTGGCATTGCCCATATTAAAATGATTAAAACGCTTAACGCTGCTGAAGATACTCTTCAATAAAGTCAAAACGATCATTACCCCACCAAATCTCGTCATCTAACATCATAATCGGCGCACCGAACACACCCACTTGATGCGCTTGTACACAAGCCTTACGGAACGCCGTTTGCGCTTCGTTAGACTCTACAAAGCTGGTAAACGCTGCAACATCCCAACCCAGCCCTTCAGCTACTTGCTGTAGCTCTGTAATATCCGCTGGGTCACAACCTTCGCCCCAAATTTTTGCATACGCAGCATTAACATAAACCTCTTCTTCGCCTTTTTCGATAGCGAATAATACACCTACGTTCCAAAGCTCAACTTGTAAGTTTTTAGGGAATGTAAATGGCACGTCGTAGTGCTTAGCCCAACGTTTTAAATCGGCTAGCATCACTTTTATTTTTGCTGGCACTTCACGGTTAGATGGGCCGTAGTTACCTGCTGCCATTTTTGCTTGTGGAATGTCCATCGGATGATACGCCACAGACAAGTCATACTTGCGTGCTAAATCAGGCAGCTTTACATGAGCCAAATAACTAAATGGGCTCATTAAATCAAAATAAAAATCAATGCTATTTTTCATGACGCGAATTACTCAGCAGCTGGAATGCAAATATTGCCGTCTTCAAGCGTTACTGGATAGCTTTTAATTGCTATCTGACAAGGAAAAGCCGTCGCTTCACCTGTTTTTATTGAAAATGCACCGCCATGGAATGGGCATTCAATTTCTTCGCCATCTTGGTAACCGTCTGTCAACATCGCCATGCCATGTGTGCAAAGGTTATCTGTTACGAAGTATTCACCTTCAAACTCGTACACTGCCAAGCCTGGAAAACCTTCTGGTGTTACTGAAATCGGCGCTTCTTCTTTTACATCGTCTGCTTTACACAGCGTTACTAAATTACTCATATTCTGGTATCAATATAGTTAAGTTATAAAATAATTAATCAATAAAAACGATCATAATGAATTTGGTCAAATGGTACTTTATATTCCATCATCAACATACGTGTTAACGCATCGGTCATTGGTGGTGGGCCACAGAAATAAAACTCATGCTCAGGTAGTTTATCACCTAATGTTTTGGCCAACAATTCATGAATAAAGCCTACTTCACCATCCCAACCCGCTGCTTTTGCTGCATCAACATCTGACACTGCATTAAAGTTTTTAATTCTACCTCGCATATCATCATCAGCTTCAATAAGCGCTGGCGTGCAAATGTCTTTAGGCGCTCTACCACCGTAGAATAAATAAATATTACGATCTTCTAATCGCGGATCTTTTGCTGCTGCTTTAATGATAGACATTTCTGGCGACAAGCCCGAACCACCACCGACACAAACAATATCGCGAGGAATTTCAGGTTTTAAATACGCCAAGCCATAAGGGCCATCAACAATTATTTCGTCGCCTACTTTATATTCATCGAACAGTTTACCCGTCGCACTACCACCAGGCATTTTTTTAATAATGAAATTCCACTCACCTGCATCATTTGGCAAATTACTCATTGAGTATCCACGTGAACCAACAACCCCAGGGAAGTCTAATAAAGCGAATTGGCCTGGCTCAAAATTAGCTGCATGTTCTGTTTTAAAACAAAATTCCGCCATATCATCCGTTAATGTATTAATTTGGAATAACGTGGCTTTTGATTTAATGGGCTTATGAACTGGCATTGCCTCATGGTTCAAGCGCACCTTAATTTCACAATCAGCCGTTGGAATACATTGGCAGCTTAGTTTGCGGCCTTTTTTAATATCACGTGGCGATAGGCCTGGCGCATCTGGCCAAACATCATTAATCTCGCCGTTAAGAATTTCAACCTTACAGCTACCACAACCGCCCGAGTTACACTCATACGGCATACCAAGCCCTGCACGAAGCGCCGCACGTAAAATTGTATCGCCTTCTTCGCATTTAAACTCAAACTCTTGTTCGCTGATTTTTACATTAAAACTAGCCATTCCTACCCCAAATGATTTATGCCGTAAATATTAGTTATTAAGGTTATTATATCTTCAACTAACAAACAAGCCATGCTTTAAATCATATACAGGACAACGACAATGCAACCTTCTTTCTTTAACCAGCAGACGTTCGATTTTTTAAATCAACTGACTAGCAACAACAATCGCCCATGGTTTAACGAGCGCAAACCCTTGTATGAAGACCACGTTCGTTCGCCAGCCTTAGATTTTATTGAAGCGATGCGGCCTAGCATTGAATCGCTATCGCCAAGTTTTACTGCTATTTCAAAAAAAACTGGCGGCTCGTTAATGCGCGTTTACCGAGATGCAAGATTTAGCAAAGATAAAACGCCCTATAAAACCAATATTGGCATTCAATTTAGACACGTGGCAGGGAAGGATGTACACGCACCGGGGTTTTACCTGCACATATCGCCGCAAGAATGTTTTGTAGGCGCAGGAATCTGGCGCCCCGACAGCAAAGCACTCAGCAAGATTCGCGAAATGATCAGCGATAGCCCAAACGCCTGGAAACAACTAACAGACAACAAAACCTTCAAACGACTCTACTCATTTTCCGGTGACTCGCTCAAAACTTACCCACGCGGCTACGCAAAAGATCACCCGATGATTAACGATTTAAAGCGTAAAGACTTTATCGCCATCCACCCACTTAGCCAAGAAGACATAACAAGCCCTGACTTGGTTAACATTGTTCATAAACGTTATAAAGCAGCTAATGATTTAATGGATTATTTGTGTAATGCGTTGGAGCTGTCATATTAGGTTTGCTGGGTTTCGACCTAAAGGTCGAGTTGCTTTTTTCAATCGTAATCTCACCAGCTATTCTCTCAGAAGTACTATTTTTGCTGCCGCAAGGGCGTTCGTTTTTTGGCAATGCAAAAAATGAACGCCCTTACGGCAGTAAATAAACCCTATAACCCCAATTTATCCGCAATAAAATCCGCATCCTTATCACCACGCCCTGACAAATTAATTAAAATAGTTTGCTCCGGCGACATATCGCCCGCAATCTTCATTGCATAAGCCACCGCATGCGCACTTTCTAACGCAGGGATAATTCCTTCAACTCTCGATAGGGTCATGAACGCATCCACGCAATCATCATCATCCACTGCAACGTAATCCACTCGCCCTAAGTCTTTCAATAAACAATGTTGAGGACCAACGCCCGGGTAGTCCAAACCTGAAGCAATGGAATGAACAGGCAACGGTTCGCCAGCCTCATCTTGCAAGTTATAACATTTGAAACCATGCAAAGCGCCTTTGACACCTTTACTCATCGTTGCCGCATGATGGTTGGTATCTAACCCTTTACCTGCTGGTTCTACACCGACCAAATCAACTGATTCGTCACCCAAAAATGCGGTGAACATACCAATAGCATTAGAACCGCCACCCACACAAGCGGTCACCACATCGGGCAACTTTCCATGCTGCTCAAGAAACTGCTCTCGAGATTCTTTACCCACAACACTCTGAAAGTCTCTCACCATCATTGGAAAAGGGTGCGGCCCAACCACAGAACCAATCGCATAAATAAAATTAACAGGGTCTTTTAAATACTCTTCGAAGGCGCTATCAACAGCATCTTTTAAGGTTTGAGTACCGCGCGTTACTTCGACCAATGTACAGCCTAAAATTTTCATTTTAGTGACATTTGGGTGTTCTTTAGCAATATCCACCGCGCCCATATGAATTTCGCAGTCAAGGCCAACTAAGGCACAAGCTGTTGCTAAAGCCACACCGTGTTGACCGGCACCTGTTTCTGCCAATACTTTTGTTTTGCCCATATGCTTAGCCAATAAAGCCTCACCCAAACAATGGTTAATTTTGTGTGCGCCGGTATGATTTAAGTCCTCGCGTTTGAGGAATATTTTTGCCCCACCCAGCTTTTCACTTAAACGCTTTGCGTAATAAATAGGACTAGGGCGGCCGACATAATTAGCATAGAGGTCGTTTAGTTCGTCTTGGAAAGCTTTAGTTTGTGAGATTTCAAGGTATGCGTCTTTAATTTGATCCATGATAACGGCTAATTCAGGCGGAATTATTTGTCCACCGTATTCGCCGAAGTAACCACAATCATCGGGCATTGGGATTTTTTGCATCAAGTGTCCTTGCTCATATTATTAAAGTAATCTTAATTTATTAGAAACCGTAGACACAGTCAACGCAAACAATCACCCTGGGCTAAATATTAAACAACCTCTAACTAGCCGTACTTTTTTCACATTAACTCTTCCACACCAACCATCAATTACTTAATAGAGACGAACGAATTAGCCGCCTAACACTTAAGATAACAGTAATTTAAAGAATTTTCGCTATCCCTGTAGGCAATAGTTGACTCTTAATCATTGTTTTTTAACAATTTTTTCATATGAGATATAAGAAAGCACATCTCTTATTCTTTTTAATTCTTTGTATATTCTATCTTTGCATATAGACTACTCTCGAACTTAACGAAACGGAGACGAAAATGAACACATTAAAAACTTTAACTGCAGCACTTACACTTAACGCATTAACTCTTGGCGTTGCTTATGCAAACCCAGGCGTTGAAGACTATTCAATGGAGCTTGTAGCACCAACAGCTAGCAGCTACACAACTGAAACATCTGACGAGCTAACTTATGCATCTGACTATTCATTAGACGTTGTATTGCCAACAACTCACGTTGTTGTTGAAGCAACTGATGAACGTACTTATGCTGAAGACTATGCAATGGAATTAGATCTTCCTGTGCAAAGCGATACTGTGCTAGCTAAAAACTCAGCGCTATAAATATCATACGCGGCCTAACCGCTGTTTTGATTTGCAAGACCACTTATGAATAATAGGTGTATGTAATTCTGAGACTTCCCTTCTCGAATACTTGCCCATTTTATCTCGATAAAATGGGCTTTTTTTCGCTTATACGCATCAAAACTAGGCCTCACATAATAAGCAACAAAAAGGACGCCGAAGCGCCCTTTTTTAATCGTTATCGCTAAAACTACCTTATAAATCGATATCCATGCCATAGCCCTTTGCTTCTGGTCTGTGACCAAACACATCGCCTACATAATATTCTTGATCTTTTAGCGTATGACGCGCGCCGTGTCCAAGTTCTAACAACCAACCTGATGGCGTTGCGAAGTAAAAAGTATACGCTTGGTCATTTGAGTGTTTACCCAATTGCATAGCCACATCAATGCCTTCTTGGCGAATCGTGTCATGCGCAAGACCCAAGTCATCAAATTCCGTGTATTCCAACATTAGGTGGTTAATGCGCTTTTCCATTGGGCCTAAACCAAAGGCTAATGAATGCTGACGGTCATTACAGCTCATAAAGGTTGGTTTTGCCGTCATACCATTTGGTAATTTTAATTTATATTCAGCCGAGCCCCTTAAGCCCAACATTGAATAAAATTGGTACATGGCTTCATCATCCATAGAGCGAATAATAAAGTGGCCTACACCTTGATCACCAGTTAAGAATTTACCATGCATTGGGCGGCCTGGGTGGAAAGGCTTCATTACATCAACTTGCGGCGCATAGAAAATTTCCACGGCATTGCCTGAAGGGTCTTGTAGCGTTAACAGGCCCAAAACACAACGCTCTTCTGCGTCTTCCTCTGACGCTACTTGGTACTCGACGCCCGCATCGCTTAATTGCTGTTGCATCGCTTCAAATTCTTCACGACCAGATACTCTCCAACCTGTGTACGCCAAATCGTCCTCATTCGATTGATGAATGGCAAACCGGTAATGATGCGTATCCATTCTTAAGTAAAAACGGTCATCACTATCGCCTTCTTCAATTTCCAAACCAACGCATTTTGTTGCAAATTCACGCCACGCATTTAAATCCGTCACGTTGAAACCCATGTAGCCTACTTCTGTCACTTTTACCATTTTTTGTTTCCTCTTTTATTTAATGTATAAATCGCTCATTCAAACTTTTCACGCCTTCCCCTTATTCAGGAAAGAATTAAAATCTCGTTGGCCACTAGCCAAAGAAATATAAATTTTTATCTACGGTAACTCGGGCGTCTAAAGTAATTTTACGGCGCACTAGTTGAAATTTGTCGCCCACTTTACGTAACAAATCAATTCTTGAGCCCACGTGTTCTGTGCGCTCATCTTGCTGGCGGTGACGGATATACGCCACGTTGGTATACACTTTAAACAAGTCAGCTTGGTCCGTATGAAACGCTTCAATATTAGTCAGTAGGTATTTAATATCAGACGCTGGATCCTCCATCCACACCGTGCCTGTGTACATACGGTCAACACGTTGTTTTACCTCACTGTAATCATCACTATAAATCGCCATATCATCTGGGCCTGGCTCTGGGCGCTTATCTTTACGATAGCGACGTTCAGTCACTGGCATCCAAAGGTGGATATCGTCAGCAACAATTTCTTCTAACCATTCTTTATATTGATGATTTTGCAGCATACGCGCTTCGGCATAGGCATGTTGCGAAATAGCGTAATGCTCTTCTAATGAAACGCGGTCTGTCGGTTGGATATCGTGCATGTTATTTATCCCCCGCTAATTTATTCTTCCAAAAATCTTTGTTCTCGAACATATCATCCCATTCATCATCTTTTTCATGAATCGCTTGCCAACTGTCTGCATTCATTATTTCTTGATAAAAACGGTAAAAACCACGGTACGACGTTTCACCCACAAAGCTTGAACCGACGATGCCTGGGTAATCTGGGTGCGGCCCTTCATGCCCCTGAGCCATCGTTGAACTCATTCGGTTTTTTCGAGCTTGGGCACCTTTATTAATAGAGGTAGCATTCACCATATTATCGCCATCATCACTTTCCAAGGTGCCCGCTGTTCCAAAGCTTCTAACCGCTTGCTTTACCACCTCTTTTTTAGTCGCATCGTCCATACTTTTATGCACCAACACATACGACCACACTTCAATCTCATTCGGCCCTCTTGGGTGCCAGACTTTAAAAATGTTTGTGCCATACAGGAATGAGCAACTTGGAAAGGTCGTACAATTCCAGTGTCCATCAAATAAGTCTGCCCTAGGTTGGCCTAACTTTTCAGCCACTTTAGGAATCATTTCTTGATTAAATTTATCGAAGCCCTCACGCTTTACATGGATGGATGCCGCGGCTTGTCGAATAACACCAAAACCATGACCATGGCGCGTTGTCACTTGTAGACCCAATTGGTCATATGGCATTTCAGCGGTATTACCTGCCAACATGGCCAGCTCACCACCAAGCACTTCAAGTGCTGCCGCGTGCGTCCAACCCACGTGGTACGCGTCGCCAACAAAATTTTCAGCGGGTACTTTCCAGTTGCATTTTAAGGTTGATTTCATGGGCGGGCCAACTAACTCCATGCCCTCGCCTGCACCCACCATAAAGGTATCTAAATACCAGCCCCAATCACCAAGATAGTCATTTAAACTTGGTGCGTCGTCATCAAAACAACCGAAGACAAACCCTCTATAGCTTTCTACACGAATTTTAGGAAGCCCAAATTTACTCTTATCAATATCTCCGTGGTAGCAGGTTTCTTCTAACGGCACATCAACCAACGAGCCATCAGACCCAAATACCCAGCCGTGATAATTACAAACAAAGGATTTTGAATTGCCTGAATCTGCCGTACACACACGGTTACCGCGGTGGCTACAAGAATTGATAAATGCGTTTATGGAGCCATCTTTAGCACGGGTAACCACCACCGGATCTTCTGCCATTGTTGTTGTAATAAAGTCGCCTGTTTTTTCAAGCATGCATTCATGCGCCAAAAACAACCAACAGCGACCAAAAATTCGCTCTAACTCTTGTTCGTAAACGTCTTGGTCACCAAAAATCTTTTTTGCTTGAGTCGAATTTTTCGTATCGACCAATTCTGTTGAATCTATCATCTCTACACCTTATTGTTTAACTGCTTGTCATCACTTTTCTATAACCTTTCCAAAACCCACGTACGGCATTTTCATCCATGCCTATTGGGCTTGTGTGTTGCGCAGCTTCCGTGCCGCCCATCTCTATAAATGAGCGTTCAGTTTCATCGCGATGAACACCGTTTTGGCAAAGCTCTACTGCCTCGCCATCTTCCATTGAAATAAACCCCGCGGGGCCTACTAAATTAATATTTCGCAAGCGGTGCTGATCCATTTCTTCATTATCATCCTCAAAACCAAAGTATGTCCAGACCAATTCTGTTTCATTAACGCTTTTTGGCAACACTTGCCGAGCCGCTAAGGTGTTTTGAATTTGCTGTAACACCACCGATGGGAATAAAGACTGAATGCTTAAGCCAACTCTATCATCTCGTTCCGGTACAAATTTAAGTACTCGCGGATCCTTTAGCTCATGTGGGCCTTGCATCTCACGGTTCGCTTCTTCTTTAAAGCCTTCATAATCAACTTTTTTTGCCGGCGCAGGCGCGGACACATTAAAGTAATTATGGTAACCGATCTCATTTAACACGCCTTCGCTCTCTTGGCTTTGGCGATAAATGCCAAACGTTGGGTAAAACAAGTGCAATAGGCCACCATGGTAGGCATCTCTGCTATTTTCTGAATACAGCTTCCAATTGCCCTTCATATACTGGCGCGCGTAGCCAATTACTTTAATTGGCTTGTGCATAATGCGATGAATATTCGCACACATTTTTTCGCCTAAAAATGTTTCTAAGTCGGGTGTACTGTCATCAAAACTGGCAAACACCATCTGAGCAATAGTTGCCACCTTTAGCTGGCGCAAACCATGCGCGCCCATATCAAAATCTTTTTCGTAACCGCCCGCACCTTTTAAACCGCGGCGAAACGGCACGCCTTTTAAATCACCTTTTGCGTCATACGCCCACTGATGGTAAACACAGGTAAACGCACCATCATCAGAGTGCCCAAAGCGCTCTCTACACACTTGCGCGCCTTTATGCGCACAACGATTAACCCACGCATGAATATTACCTGCTTCATCACGTGTCATAACAACAGGCGTATCTCCCACAAAGGTAGACTTGTAATCACCGGCGTTAGGTACTTCTGCATCTAAACCTAGGTAAGACCAAACCGGCCCACGGTATAATTTTTCTTGCTCTAGTTTATAAACGTCTTCGTCTAAATAAACAGAAAAGGGTGCGCTGTTGCCATTAATGTTGATGCTGTCTACTTGTTGCTGAGCGTTCATAAATACTCCTGTTTACCTATTGTTTAAAAAACCATTGCCCGCGGCAAGGTTTCCGGTTAATTTTATCGCTTCTAACATCATCGAATGGTCGGCTTGCCCAGTACCCGCCAAATCATACGCGGTGCCGTGTGCGACCGACATATGTAAATACGGCGGCCCCATAATCAACGCGCAATTACCGGAAAAGCCCCAGGTTTTAATCGCAATATGGCCTTGGTCATGAAACATCGCCAACACCACGTCGTAGTGGCCATCTATACAGTGTCTAAAAACAGAATCTGGTGCGATAGGGCCTTCAACATTAATACCTTGTGCTTTTGCTTGCTCAACACCCGGAGTAATTTCTTCGTCTTCTTCTTTGCCCGACGCATGCGGATTTAATCCTGCTACCGCTATTCGTGGTTTTTCTATACCCCAAGAGATCAAGGCTTTATTTAATTGTGAAATGGATGTTGACACTAGATCAGCGGTAATTAAGTCGCACACATCACGCAACGGCAGGTGGTCTGTTAGGTGCATAACGCGTAGCGGGCCGCTAATTAAAAATAAATAGCTATGGCCAGGCTCCATGTTGATAACTTTATCTAACACGCCGGCCATTTTCATCGACACCGAACTGATCGGCGCCATCACCGTTGCATTTACCTCGCCTGCTAATGCCAGCTGATCCATTTCGTCTAACCAATCGGCGCTTATTTGCCCGCACGATTCGTTATCTAGCCCTAGTTTGAAGCTCTCATCATCAAATTTCCCAGAATCGATAATATCAATAATAGCGGGGTCATTTTGAATATCCTTCACCGACGCCACTTTATTAACCTTTAATGACAAGCCGCAATCTTTAACTGCACGCTGCATCACCAATTGGCTGCCAATTAAAACAGGTTGGCAATAATCGTGTAATTCACCCGTTGCCCACGCCTTGGCCACCACTTCGGGGCCAATGCCGGCAGGGTCTCCAATCATCGTTGCTACTGTTGGTTTTAAACTCATCAAATTTAATATGTGTAAATACTATGGAATATTAGCTTAACATTATTCTCTTCATTTTCTACCCAATGCAACATGACTTAAATCATTTATAAGCTAAACATTTCCCACAAATGAAATGAAGCAAATTTAGCAGTTGCCTTTTAACGTGGTCCTGAGCTAACCTCTAAATTCAAAGATACACGTTTATATAACGACAAACTCAAGGAGATCTTATGTCTACACCCGTCATTTTTAGTACTTTATTAGATGTTGATGGCGTTGTTGGCGCAGTGCGCTGGCATGAAGCTGTTGCTGGAAAAGGCGCTGTTTCACCGCCTCTTTTAACAGAATATATTGGTGATATTACAGAAGACCGTGCTGAGCGCTTAATGGCGCATTCTGAAGCTGCTGGCTTAGGCATTATGGGTATTAGCCAATTGAGCTACCACCGCGCTCGCGAAGATAAAACTGTTATGTACCCGCTAGATGGCTATTACCTACACAGCCGCCAAGGCTCTGTGGTTAGCACAATCAATCGTGTATCAGTATTGCTCGATAATTCGAAAAATGTTGATATTCAAGACCTCATTGGCAAAATGAACCTTATTGATAACAGCTAAAGAAACGCTTTTTATTAAATTAATTTTTAATGACTAGAATCATCGTTTAATCTGATGGGCCTTTTATACTGGCCTTATACCCAAACCGCACTCAACTACAGGAGACCTCATGGCTGCCTCAAATATCACGCTTGAATTAAAGAGCGAAGTAGAAGATTTATTGAACGCCTATGCTCAATGCATAGATGACGACAAACTAGAAAACTGGCCAGATTTTTTTACTGACTCTTGTTTGTATCGCATTATCCCTCGGGAAAACCATGAAGTTGGCTTGCCAACAGCCGTTATGTGGTGCGACAGTCGAGGCATGTTAGAAGATCGCGTAACTGCGCTTCGTCACGCCAACGTTTACCAAGTTCAATGGTACCGTCACCTGCTTAGCAACCCGGTTATCACGTCTGAAGATGGCAACACGTTTAACGTTCAATCAAACTATGCCGTGTTTAAAACCTGTAACGATGGCGAAAGTACTGTGTACAACGTTGGTCGTTATGTAGACGTTATCGTGCGTGATAATGGCGTGCTTAAATTCAAAGAGCGTTCCGCCATCTTCGACACCCACAAAATCACAACCTTAATGGTTATTCCTATTTAAGGAGACACATATGAGCACAACACCAGAACATTTAAAATGGCCTAAAGAAGCAGGCTGCACCGCTGTACCGTATTCCGTATTTAATAGCGAAGAGGTTTACGAGCTTGAGCAAGAAAAAATTTATAACGGCGACACCTGGCACTTTTTAGCAGCCACCGCAGAAATACCGGATAAAGGCAGCTTTAAATCAACCTACATTGGCGACACCCCTGTGGTTGTTACCCGCGGGCACGACGATGAAGTGTACGCATGGGTAAATCGCTGCGCGCACCGTGGTGCAGAAGTTTGCCGTGAACGCCATGGCAAATCCGAAGATGGCGTATTCGCTTGCGTTTACCACCAATGGGCTTATGACGCTAAAGGCGATTTGCGCGGCGTACCTTTCCAGCGCGGGCTTGCGGGTAAAGGCGGCATGCCGAAAGACTTTGATAAAAAACAGCACAGCTTACGTAAAGTGCGTGTCGTTGTTTTCCAAGACACTGTTTTCGGCACCTTCGGCGATAATACACCCGATATTGAAGAATACATGGGCGAAGACGTTGCGTATCACTTCAAACGCCTCATGCATAAACCGATTGAAATACTCGGCACTACTCGCCAATACATTGCAGGTAACTGGAAGTTTTATTCAGAAAACACCAAAGACCCATACCACGCGAGTTTATTACACCTTTTTCACGCCACCTTTGGCCTATATCGTTCCTCTCAAAAAGGCGCATCTATCGTTAATAACGATTACCACTCCGTACTGTGGGCCAGTAGCGGAACCGAAAGCGCTGATGCCTTGGACGACATGAAAAAGGATAAACTTCGCACGCTTCAAACAGGTGAGTATGAACTAAAAGATCCTTCGCTATTAAAGGGCCAGCAGGAATTTGACGACGGCATCACCTTGGTCATTTTGTCTTTGTTCCCATCATTGGTGCTACAGCAAATTCAAAACACCTTGGCCTTCCGCCAAATTTTACCGAAAGGTAAGGATGAATTCGAACTCGTTTGGACGTATTTTGGCTATAAAGACGATACAGAAGAACTTAGAAACATTCGCCTAAAACAATTCAACCTAATTGGTCCCGCTGGGCTTATTTCCATGGAAGACGGCGAGTCTACCGAGTTGTGCCAAAACGCCATTGTTCGTGATGGCAAGTACACAAACGTCATACAAATGGACGGCAAAGAGGCTACCGGCAATGATCATCTGGTCACCGAAGGGCTTATTCGTGGCTTGTGGAAAGGTTATCAAAAAATAATGCAGCTTTAGCTTCTGTACCAAACACCAAGAACAGCGTTTTTGGTGTTTGGTGTTTGGTGTTTTATTTTTCCTATTCCAACGCCCAAATATATAGTTTATAGTTAGCTTATATGTATTATTTCAATACTCCATAAAGATGGCACCTAACAATTTAGCAGCTAACTGCTCAGAATGTTTTTTAGCAAAAAAATGTATCCCTTCTGCCATTGAGCTTAAGGATTTAAATCAATTCACTAATATTGTCACCACAAATATTAATCTCAACAATGGTGATGTCCTATTCAAACAAGGCGCACCCGCAAGCGTCCTTTACGTAGTGAAGTCTGGGGCATTTAAAACACAAATCACAACACCATCTGGGGCTGAACATATTGCTCATTTCTTTTTACCAGGCGACATTATCGGTTTAGATAGCGCAGCAAGGGGCCGGTATCGAAATAGTGCTACTGCTTTAGAAGATAGCATGGTCTGTAAAATCGCATATCGACCACTCGTTAAACTAAGGCATAAGTTTCCCGCATTGTCAGACTTCGCCGTAAAGGCCTATAGTTCAGGTCTAGCATCAGCAAACGAAACACAAAATAACATCGCTATTCAGGCCGCCACATCACGCTTAGCCACTTTTTTGATAAGGTACCACCGGCGTAGTAACCAGTTCAGTTGTCCTCGTAACGACTTTAACCTACCCATGAACCGCCATGATATCTCTATTCATTTGGGGTTGGCCGTTGAAACTATTAGCCGCTCATTCACTACATTAATTAAAATTGGCTGTATCACCAAAGAAGGCAAAACTGTCACCATTCAAGATATGCCCTCCCTTGTTGAACACGCAAATGCACCGCCCAGATAATGATTTACGTCATTTTCTAATGATAATCAACTTTGTAACTTTATGATAAATCGATATAGTTTACTAACTTCAGCCTAGGAAAAAATAATGACAAAGCAATCGACCGAAGGCCCAACACTTGTGTGGCCTAAAAAATACAATGAAATTCCCAAAGCTGTTTTCGAAATGGAAGAGCTGTGGCCTAAGGAACTAGAAACTATTTTTTACGGCGAAGAATGGCACCCCATTGTTCATCGAGCCGAGATTCCTAACCCTGGTGATTACAAGGCCGCAGAATTAGGTGAAATGCCAATTTTTGCTGTACACGGTGAAGATGGCGAAATCCGTGTTTTTCAAAACACTTGCACCCATCGCGGTACATCATTAATTACCGAAAGCTCTGGCAATAAAAAAGAACTTGAATGTCCGTATCATCGTTGGTTATTTAACTTACAAGGTGACTTAGTTGGTTGCCCTAACAGCAGAGACTATGCGCCCGGTTTTGATCGTAAGAACTTTGGACTCGCGAAATTACGTCTAGAAGAATTTTGTGGCTTATTTTTCGTCACCATGAGTGATAAAACACCGCCATTAAAGGAATATTTAGGTGAAAGCTTTTACGAACCACTTAGCCGCATATTGGGTGGTGATGGCCGCCTAAAATTAATTGGCTATCAAAAAGTCATGTACGACTGCAATTGGAAAGCTTATTGCGATAACGACGGCTATCACGCACCTTTATTACACAAAGCATTCGCCTTACTCAATTGGCAAGGTGGCAAAGGCTTCCAAAAAGTGACCGAAAACGGCCATTTGTCTTTTGAGTCTGAACTTAAAATACCAGATGACATTACCGCGCTAGAAGATGGTTCGATATTGGATTTTAAAGGCACAGAAACCAGCACCGGCTCTATCGTACAAATGCAATTTCCTGTCACTGTCTATTCCAAACACATGGATATGCTCAATATTCGGTACGCCTTCCCCAAAGGCCCGAAAGGCTTAGAAGTTCATTATGCTTACTTCTCCCATGAAGATGATGACGAAGAAATGCTCGCTCATCGAATTCGCCAATCCAGCAACCTATTAGGCCCTTGCGGTCTAATCAGCATGGAAGATGCCTCTGTTTTCTCACGAATTGATATTGGAAATAAAACACCCGGTAATGCTATTTTCCAAAAAGGTGTGGAAGACGAACATAAACTATCATTCACCGTAAAACAAAATGACGAATCCGGTAACTTGCCGCGCTGGGAACACTATAGAAAACGCATGGGTTTTGAAAGGAGCGAATCATGAGTAAGCTATCAAACGATACTGTTAGCGCAGTAGAAAACCTAAACCGTGATTATATCTGCGCGCTAGATAATATGGATATGACTGGCTGGCTGGCCTGTTTTAGCCAACAGGGTAGTTATACCTTTATTGCCGAAGAGAATGTGCGCCGAGGGCTTCCCATCGCCTTTATGCTCGATGATTGTTATGAACGGCTGCAAGATCGTGTAACGCAAGTTGTTGATATTCAAATAGACTCGACTGAGCATTATCAAATGCGCCACTTCACGCAATTAACCAATATTGTCGAACAAGAAAGTGGAACCGTACGCGCTACGTTTAACTTTTCTATTTATTACACACAAAAAGATACCAACCATACTAAAATTTTATGTGTTGGGCGGTATGAAGACATCATTACGCTTAAAGGCGGTAAGGCAGAATTTAAGCATCGTAAAGCCATCACTGATTCGAACGTGTTGCCTAGGTATGTTGCTTATCCAGTGTAGGTTAAATGTTTTTTACTCTCACGCTTGATGTTTACCCCCACCCTAGCCCTCCCTCTTAAAGGCGGGAGGGAACAATTCAAAATACACCGGGCTAAATACAGCTCCTTTCAAACTGACTCAGTAATTTAAAACCAAATCCATGTGTTTTGATCTGTGTTATTTACACAATATTGCTTGTTTAGAGCCCCCCTTTACTCCTTCCCCATTTAAGGGGGGAGGCTGGGATGGGGGTCAAATAACCGCCAGTTCAATGATCGGAACAAACAACGCATCACACAAATAAGCCTTCAAACAAATATACAATTTCAGGGCTCGCCTTCAGGTCACGAGAAGGCGCTTACAAACCACTTCCAAAACCCCATTCAAATTATCAATAACGTCATTATTCCAAAAACGTAACACTTCAAACCCTTCTTGATTCAATACCTTATCTCGACGTTCGTCATAATCATGTTGGTCCATATGCTGTCCGCCGTCTAATTCAATAATTAATTTGCTGTCTAAGCACACAAAAGCAACGATATAGTTTTTAATAGGGTGTTCCCGACGAAAACGATAGCCCAGGAATTGGCGGCTTCTTGTTTTTGACTATAATAACCGCTCAACGTCCGTCATATTTTTACGTAACTGACGTGAGTGGGTCTTTTGATTCGTTGATATTCGACGCATCCTTGCGAAATACTTATTGTTGATTTTGGTGGGATAACGTAAGTATTTCACCCCCACCTCTAAACTACAGCCTATAACACCATTTAAAACAAACCTACGCTCTAATTATTCAAACATAAATAAACCATTACTGCTCAGGCCTCATACCTAAGCCAATACCACCATCTGAACTGATGACACTACCGGTAATATAACCGCCGTTTTTATCTGACGCCAATAACAAATAAATACCGGCATGGTCTTCAGGTTTTGAGGTAAAGCCAAGTGGTGTCATGCTGCCAATCATTTGATCCACACCTGGAATCTCATTCAATTTCGCATCCGCTTGGCCAGCGGCATTACTACCACCCAAGTTAGTTAGTGTGCCGCCAGGGGCAACACCATTAACCCGTACATCCGGCGCTACTTCATGTGCCAACTGCTTAATTAAACCAACAACTGCGTGTTTTGAGGCTACATAAATCGGCCCGCCACCACCAGTAAAGTAACTGGAACTGGAAGCAGTATAGACAATGCTGCCTTTGGTTTTTCTGAGCTCTGGCAAGGCTGCTTTTGCGCCCAACACATAGCCTTTAACATTAACGGCAAAAATCTCATCGCAAATGTCTTCTACTTTGTCATCTTCCTGCCCTTCTAAGGGCACCATATAGTCCCAAATACCCGCATTACCAATAAAGGTATCAAGCTGGCCAAATGCTTCAACTGTTTTCGCTACAGCAGCTTTGTTATCAGCTAATGAGCGCACATCGCCAGTTAAACCAACCACCTTGCCATTAAACTCTGCTTCTAGTGCATCAATGCCGTCTTGCGAACGGTCCATCACACACACCTTTGCGCCTTCAGCTACAAACCGCTCAACAACCGCTTTACCAATGCCTGATGCACCGCCCGTAATTAACAATACCTTATTGTCCATCCAACCCATTTTGTTCTCCTAAAAAAAGAAATTCATATTACTGTCTAATACAACACCATCATCTAGCGTTGCGGTTCGTTTTACGAGTTTATAGCCTGTTTCAGATACCTGCCAGAGGTCTTTTCGCCCTGCTGTTAGGCGTTTACGTTCTGCATCAAGTCGACTACGGTGTACTTCCATAATTGAATACACGGTAAACTCATTGTCAGTTTTTGTTTCAAACACTTCCACATTGCTGATGATATGCCTAATCGAGTTAATCGGGTTTTCTGCCCACACAAACCCTGTTTTAAACCGTTCAATGCGCATTTTTAATGCCGCCATATCATCATCAAAAATGGGTGTCTTTTTAGGCGCTCTATCGTTACTTTTATCTTCTATAAAGCGACGTTGTGGCATATCCATTGAATACTTTATATTATCAGCTAGCATGCTAACCCAACCGTCATAATCAGCCGCACTTAACAGCCGCGCCTCATGAAATAATTCTCGCTGTAGCGCAAGGTACACATCATCTGCTGCTTGCACCATCATTTACCCTCCGTTGCACGTGCTTCTTCAAGGCTGTTATAGTTTGGAATGTCGGCCCAACTGTCTGCATTCATCATTTCTAGCCAACGCCGGTACACATATCGCTGGTTTTGTTCACACACCAAACCATCACTTACCACGCCAGGCATTTCATCACGGGTTTGTTCACCACCTATTGCCATATTTGTGTACACGTCCATTTGACGCGTACGCCAACCACGACTTTGCTCTGTGATGGCTTGTAGATTATCGCCATCGTCATTATCAAACAATCCGGCTGGGCCAAACGTTCGGCTAACATTATCCAATATCATTTGTTTTAATTCATCGGACATTTCTTTGTCCACCATCGCCCAAGTCCACATTTCAAATTTACCCGGTCCTTTAGGATGATAAATACGGAACCAATTAAGGCCCGGCAGCATCTGCAAGTTCGGAAAAATAGTTAGGTTTATTTGCGAGCCCCATAAGTGCTCACCACGATATTTACCGAGTCGTCCAATGACAGTTTCCCTATTATCTTTAAGATATTGTAAGGGTATTGTCGGGTCTGGATAAAAACCATAACCAGATTGGCCGTCTAACGCCGCAAGAACGGTATGCCCATTGAGCCCGGCCACTGAAACAGCGCCATCGTTGTCTGTACCTGTATTTCCAACCTCTAGTCCACCTACAGTTAGACTTGAAGTTACTGTCATCGCTCCAGCGTGTGCCCAGCCGAGGTGGTAACCATCGCCGGACACGTTTTCTACCGGCAATTTCCAGTTAACCGGTAATTCAACTTTCATTGCCGTGCCAATAAGTTCCGTACCTTCTGGCATCGCATCAAGCCAGCTATCCAAATACCATTTCATTTCACCAAGGTATTCCTCAAGGCTTGGCGCTTCTTCATCAAACGTAGCAAAGATGAGCCCTTTATAATTTTTTATTTGCGCTACTTCAATCAAACCAAATTTACCCTTATCGAGCTTGTTGTAATATGCCTCTTTTTCTAACGGCACTCCATTTAGCGCTCCATCTGTTCCAAAACCCCAGCCATGATAGTTACACACAAAGGTTTTTTTATTCCCATGATCCGCTTTACAAAGACGATTTCCTCGGTGAGTACAACTATTTAAAAAGGCTTTTACGCCACCGTCTTTTTGCCTTACTACCAGCACTTCATCCTCACCCATAAAGGTTCGAATAAAGTCACCTGGTTCTTTTATTTGGCATACATGCGCTACAAACAACCAACTACGTGCAAATATTTTTTCAAGTTCTTGCTCATATATATCAGGGTCTGAATAAATAACACGCTTTTGACGCCCCGTTTTAAAATCTATCAAATCATCCAGTTTCGACATATGCCTACCTATTTAATGAATAACGTATTCGTAAATATCAGATACTTCTTCTGCCGTTAGCTTGTCACCCCAAGCAGGCATAGAGCCCTTTCCATCAACCACAGCAGTTACAAAACGTTCTTTCTCACCTTTTGGAAATGTACGTAAATCAAAGGTCGTACCCGATGTTTTCATCTCTACCCCATGGCAATGCGAGCATGTTTGCTCATACAGTTCCGCGCCGTGTTTTACTGTATCAGACCATTTGCTTTTATCATCTACAGGCGCTTCCGCTACTTCAATAACCGGTGGCTTTATGGTGTTTGCACTGATCGTGCTGGTATTGCCGCCATCACCTAATTCAAATACCCAAATAGAACCGCCTGGGTTTATATTCTTAAGATTAACGTCACCGGAGAAGTTGTTATATACGCCGCCAATACCACTGGCTACCGCAATGTATTGTTTACCGTCTATCTGGTAAGTAATCGGTGGTGCGATGATGCCAGAGCCTGTTCTGAACTCCCATAATTTCTCACCTGTTTCAGCATTAAAGGCGTACAGTTCACCGGTTTGTGCACCAGAAAATACAACATTACCTTCTGTTACTAATACGCCACCATTCATGGGCACTTCGGTAGGGAACTGCCATTTGTATTCACCCGTTAGTGGATCAATGGCACGTAAAAAGCCTTTAGGGCCTTCTGGTAATAACCATTCGAATGACATACCGATATAAAATACGCCAGGCTTATATTCTTGCTCTACCGGTGTGTACTTCCAACCAACATTAAATGTATTCGCATAGGCCAGCCCTGTTGTTGGGCTATAGGCCATTGGTGCAAGGTTTTTACCACCAAACGCAGCTGGCCATATTTCTGTTGGCTCACCTGTTTTAAGCATATTTTTTACGCGTTCTGCAACAATAGGGCGACCTGTTTTCATGTCAATACCATCGGCCCACGTTACTTTATCAACAAACTGATTTGCCTTTAAAAGCTCACCCGTTTCGCGATCTAAGACATAGAAGTAACCGTTTCTATTCGCTTGCATCATTATTTTGCGTAACTTACCGTCTATCTCTATATCAGCCAATATTGGGTCATTAACACCATCGTAATCAAACCCATCATTTGGTGTGAACTGATAATGCCAAACTAATTCACCAGTTTTAGGTTTAATTGCAATAACACTTTCGGTGTATAAATTATCACCTGGGTGCATAGCTGCATTCCAAGGTGCTGCATTACCAACGCCCCAATAAACAATATCTAATTCTTTATCGTATGAACCGATAAGCCAAGTAGGGGCGCCGCCTCGTTTCCAGTCATCACCTTCCCATGTATCACCACCTTTTTCATCAGGGCCTGCTACTGTATAAAATCGCCATAAATGTTCGCCGGTTTTTGGGTCCCACCCATCTAAAAAGGCTCTTACGCCAAACTCGCCACCTGCAATGCCGGTAATCATAGTTCCGTTGGCTATTAATGGCGCGCTGGTCATTGAGAAGCCTTCTTTAACATCAGCTGCAACTTTTTCCCAAATAATAGAGCCATTTTCAGGGTTAATGGCTTGTATATGGTTGTCGAGGGTTACTCGATAGAGAACACCCTCGTGCCATGTCGCACCACGGTTGGTAATACCACAACACGTAACTGTATCGGGTGGGTATTCAATCTTTGTTTTCCAAAGTTGGCGGCCCGATTTTGCATCTACAGCATACGTTGCGTTATGTGTTGTCGCATACATAATGCCATTAATGATCAATGGTTGCGTTTGTTGTCCCCGGTTATCACCTAAGGACAGCACCCATGAAGGGCGTAGTGTTTGCACATTACCGTCGTTGATTTGTGTTAGTGGGGAGAATCGTTGAAGGTTTTGTTCCAAACCATAATACTGAACACCCTTGTCTGCTTGGGTTGGTTGTGCGACTTGTATCTCGACTATTGATTCAGCGGGTTTTTGTATGCTTGCTGGTTCAGTAGTTTGGGTGTTATCGTTGCATCCTGAGATGATCAATGATATTAATAAACCTGTTGTTAATGCCTTGCTTAGCTGTAACTTATTATTCATTTGTAACACTCCCCTTGTAGTTCTTTAATACTATTAGATTTAATCGCTGCAGGATAGTCTTGTTTCAATGCTAAGTGAGATTAGTCATTTGTTTTTAAAGGTTATTACTCATAAACCTTAATTTGCTTTTCTCTGTTTCGTCTGTCCTGACGTTATTATACTGATACCCGTGCAGCTCGTTAAATCTTAATCGCTTCGTATGTTGCTATTGTTTCCCCCCACCCTAACCCCTGTCTCTTATACACATCTCCGAGCCCACGAGACAAGAGGCAATCTCG